>Ga0074198_1000063_pt1:0-17500 | contig 173343 bp, 173 predicted proteins | sample EPASupsiteSAE323_FD_64527 | JGI IMG/M metagenome (GOLD analysis project Ga0074198, IMG submission 64527) | Bioremediated contaminated groundwater from EPA Superfund site, New Mexico - Sample SAE3-23 | ecosystem: Environmental > Aquatic > Deep subsurface > Groundwater > Contaminated ...
CCCCACATATTCTCCAGATCTTAATCCCATAGAGAAAAAATGGGCTCAAGCCAAAGCCATTAGACGTAGAGAAAGATGTGATGTCGATTCTCTGTTCTCAATTGTTCGATTGTAACTAAATTAAATGGATTTAGCTATATAAAAAATCATGGTTAACATCTGTTTAAAAAGACGACTTTTAAAAATTTATTCAACTCCGCTAATGATTACGATTTAATCTCCAGAAATCAGACCTATCAATGTTTTGGTTTGATCAATAATTCCGCAAACGAATACAGCTTAGCCTGTTCTTCTGTATTTAATTGCTTCTTCTTTATCGAATAACCGCATAAGAACCGCTAGATTCTCAGCCTGAGGACAGCCTTTCAAGTCTGGATATTCATCGATAATATCATGTGCTTCTTTATTGGCCAGACGGAGTAATTCTTGTTGCAATTTGCGAGCACGCGGATCTTCACAATTAAAGTTAGCAAAACGATAACGTGGCAATCCAGCCTGCTTCGTTCCCATTAGCTCTCCTCCACCACGTAATTTCAAATCTTCCTCAGCAATGAAAAATCCATCGTTGCTTTCACGTAAAATCTCAAGACGGCGCCTTGCTACAGTTGAAACGTTTTCTCCATAAAGCAGTATGCACAAAGATTGATGAGATCCGCGACCGACACGACCACGCAATTGATGCAACTGAGACAATCCAAATCGCTCAGCATTTTCAATAACCATAAGCGTCGCTGCCGGCACATCAACACCAACCTCAATAACTGTTGTAGCAATAACAATATCCAGATTGCCACGAGAGAACTGGTCCATAACAATATCTTTCTCGATACCCTTCATGCGTCCATGAATAAGTCCAACACGTTTTGGATAAAACTGTTCAAGATATGCAAAACGCTCTGTAACATGAGTAAAGTCTAGAACTTCTGATTCTTCAATAAGCGGACAGACCCAATAAACTTTTTGCCCTAAATCTAAAAACTTTTTAATACCTTTCGTCACTTCGTCCAAACGATCTTGAGAAACAATTTTCGTTTGAATCTCAACTCTATTCTTTGGTTTCTCACGAATAACAGAAACATCCATCTCACCATAGTTAGCCATCATCATGGTTCTTGGAATAGGCGTTGCAGTCATAGATAAAATGTGCGGATTCTTGCCTTTTTGACTTAAAGCTAAACGTTGATCCACACCAAAGCGCTGCTGTTCATCGACAACAACCATGGCCAATTTTTTAAACCTTACACTATCTTGAATAATGGCGTGGGTACCTACCAATATATGGATCGTTCCCGTGTCTAAACCATCAAGGATATTTTGTCTTATTTTCCCTTTTTCTCGACTTGTTAGAATCTCAACATTGATCCCTAGATTTCTGGTCATTTCTTTGATTGTATGAAAATGTTGTCGCGCCAGAATTTCTGTAGGCGCAAGGATAGCGGCCTGACATTCTGATTCAACGCAATGAATCATTGCCATCAGAGAAACAATCGTTTTACCACTACCAACATCTCCTTGTAACAAGCGAAGCATAGGTGTCGACTGCTTTAAATCATTCTGAATTTCGGCAAACGCCTCTTCCTGACTAGCCGTCAACGTGAAAGGCAAATCTTTGATAAGCTGATGCAATAAATGTCCTCTACCACGCAAAATTAAACTACGTACCTGCATGTGATGTCGGCGCGATAAATACAGAGTAAGCTGTTGTACCAAAAATTCATCAAATATCAAACGCATGCGAGCAGGATGAAAGGGATCTAATTCTTTAATAGAAAGAGGATTGTGCACCATGTGTAAGCACTGATGAAACGAAGGAAATTTGAATTTTTTTAAAAGTTCTAGCGTGTGCCATTCAGGAATTTTTGGAAGATAGGTCAATGCTTTATGCACAACGGCTCGCACCATTTGTTGAGATACGCCCGCTGTCAAGCGGTACACTGGCTCGATTCCAACCCAATGATTCATTGTTTCAACACCACCAATATGATCAGGATGTATCATCTGCCACACGCGCTGATTTTGATCAAAATCTATTTTTCCACTCACAACAATTTTCACCCCTGATGGAGCAACGCGCGCTAAATAATGTTTCGACGTATTAAAAAATAAAAGCTCTAATTTATCTTGACCATCTGTACATACAACTTTGGCAGGTTTTTTCAAAGCATGGCTAGGCACATGAAAAGAAACCTCAACGGTAAGCGTTATGTATTGACCTGCATGACATTCTTTTAAAAAATTCTTTTTTTGACGATCAATTAGATTATAAGGAAGATGCCACAAAATATCGATAATTCGATTCCCCATCAGCTTTTTAAACAGAGTTTTTCTTCGGGGGGTGACATCAGGCAAAACGGCAATATCATCAATTATGTTGATCATATGATCGTTCTATCATTGCTTGCCTTTACAGTATAACATGGTTTTTACTAACTGGACCACGCCATTCCTTATAAATACGTTGATCCATAAATGATTTGTTTTTTGCAACACACCGAACTTAGAATGGGTAAAGATCACTGAAGTACTGATCATGCTTTTCATTCTGCGCCAAAGAAGCTTCCAAACAGTCTTTGTTCTGTTTTTATACCTCTGCTTTGCAGCTCATCTTCCCTTACATACACACCAAACCTTTTACACGATCAGCCTTTTCATTAAAGATTTGCTTGTCTGGATGATGCCGCTTACCGTTGGATTTTTTATCGCAAACACTGTGGCTGGATTCGAACGAAAAGCCCCTTTATTTATCCTAACCATTATTTTATTTGAAGCAAGCTCTAATTTTTTAAGCGTTTGGTACAGCTACGCATGGGGGCAGGCGTTAATTGATCAGCTACCTTCTATTCACTCTGTTCAGTTCGATGAAAATTTTAAAGCTTTATGGAGAATGCCTTTTATTAAACCCAACTGGTGGAGTGCTGACAAGGGTTGTTTAGCGGGTTTGATTTTTGGATGCTTAGTTGCTTTCGTGCACAACAGAGCAATACTGTTTTTTCTCAATTTTGGAAAAAAAATCATGCAGGGACTGTTGACTCAATTTTTTGGACGACTTATTCCTTTGTTTATATTAGGCTTTGCCGCACACATGTATTGCTCCGGTATTTTAGTTCATGTCTTTAAGAACTATGGAACAGTGGTTCTTGACCTGTTATTGATCATATTCCTTTATATCTTCGTCATATTCTGCGTTGGCGCTGGATGGCAAGCCAGAAAGCTTCTCACACACGTGCGTCATTTATTGCCGGCATGGACGCTTGCACTATCTTCTGGCTGCAGTCTGTCAACAATGCCCTGGACAATTCAAGGAGCCTCTAAAAATCTGGAAGATCCGCACTTGGCTGAAGCCATCATTCCTGCCACAACAAACATTCAACAAGTTGGCGATTGTATTGCAAATGCATTCTTATGCTTCGTAATTTATACACAATTTTTTGGATCGCCTCCTCCTGTCCAAATGTGGTTAGGATTCACAATAACCTTTGTGCTGGCTCGCTTTGCAACGGCAGCAGTGCTGGGAGGGGCCATCTTCATCATGCTGCCAATCTACGAACATTATTTGCACTTCTCCCCAGACATGATCGCCATAATATTAGCACTTAACGTCGTTCTAGATCCTTTTATCACGAGTTCTAACGTTCTTGCTAATGGCGCCTTGTGTCGCGTTTTTGAAATGATTTGGTCAAAAGTTGAATATCGAAATTTCTGTTTCAAAAAATCTTCAAAGTAATTTTAAGTATTCTTTTGAATTATTTAAATATTGAAAAATAAATGCTAGAATAAAAATAACAAGAAAATGTATTTTAGTTAAATAAAGGCTAAACACATGTCTGTAACTTATTCTCAAGACCAAGAAATTTCAGCCAGTGATGGACAGCTTGGAGACTACTTCGGATATAGTTTAGCTTTGTCCACACACGGCCACATGGCTTTTGTTGGCGCACCTTTTGATAACATTAGTGCGTCAGACCAAGGTAGTGTGTATTTTTTCCTTTCTTCTTCAGATCAGTGGATATTTCAACAAAAATTATTTTTGAATAGTGGAACAACTAGCGACCAATTTGGATCTGCAATTGCTGTATCTGCAGACAGCAGCACTTTACTTGTGGGTGTTCCACAACCATTAACAAATACTGCTGGAAAGGTTTGCGTTTATACCAACAGTGACAATACTTGGATAAAACAAACGACTCTTAGTGCTTCCAACTCTGACGGATGGTTTGGATCGTCTCTGGCCCTGTCAGAAGATGGGAATATTGTAGCCATAGGCGCTCCTCAATATGGAACCGCAGCTGGCTTGGTTCATATTTTCAACCGAATAACGAGCAATTTAGGAACAGTTTGGATACATCAAAAACAAATACCTTCTCCAAACGGCAATAACCAACTTTTCGGTTCAAGCTTGAGCCTGTCCGCCGATGGATCAGTATTACTTGTTGGGGCCGTTGGCGGATCTAACGGTTATATTTTCGTCAACTCTGATAACACCTGGATTCAGCAGTCTGCTGTTTTAGGAAACGGAATATCAGACGCTTTTGGCACATCTGTTGCTTTGTCATTTGTGGGAGATATCGCACTGGTCGGAGCCCCCAATCACAATTCAAATCAAGGAGCTGCTTACATATATGTATATTCAGATGCAACGTGGTCAGCACAAATCCCATTACCGTTACCCTCAGATGTTTCAGCAGGTAATCAATTTGGATCTTCAGTCGCATTAGGACTGGGAGAAGATGGCGCCACAACAGCAATTATTGGTGCACCGGGTGCCAATAAGACCTATATCGTTAAATCATCCAAAAATACATGGACAAAATTTCAAGAAATTTCAATAAGCGATGCAACATCTGTAAGTTTTGGAAATGCTGTTGCCTTGTCCGGAAATGGACGTATTGGATTCATCGCCGATTCTGGATTTTCAAGCGATCTTGGTACTGGCTATCTGTTTAGCATTCCAACTGTTATAACCCTTGCAGAAACAAACTCTCTCATATCTTATTTACCACAAACATTTCTTGCTTTGGTCCTACTATACAGCGCAATTTCAATAATATTTTTGGTCACAATAACTCAAGCATAAAAAAATATCAGGGAAAGGGGAAGAAAATGTCATTATATTCAATTTCAACAATGACAACATTCTCCGACTCTGTTGCGGGAAATATGGGAACAGCAGTTGCTGTTTCGGCTGATGGGAAAACAGCAGTTATCGGCGCCCCTGGAACTGGATCTGTTTACCAATCTCAACTTTCTAACGGCACTTGGGGACCTCTGACATTAATCGCTACAAGCTCAGACGGAAAACATCTTGGATACGCAACAGCAATATCTCAAGATGGTAGCGTTGTGCTAGTCGGCAAACCCGGTGGATCAAACAATACTGGCAACTGTTTCAGTATAATCAATGGGATAAAAAACACCCTCGGTGGACCAAGACAGGCAGGCGATTTATTAGGTTATTCTGTAGCCATTTCTTTTGATGGAACTGTAGGCGTTGTTGGAGCACCTGGCACAGGTCAAAATGTTGGCGAGACTTATGTTTTCAACTGTTCTGATAATACATGGTTACCACCCTTCACATTACCCCACGAAACAACATCACAAGGCGATAATTTTGGAACATCTGTATCTATATCGGCTGATGGAAACACAATTGTAGTTGGCACACAAAAAGGAACTTCCGGATATGCCATTGTTTTTACATGCTCTAATGAAGTTTGGACACAACAATCTTGTCTGACCAGTGGTGCTGGCAGCGACGTAACAGGAGATTATTTTGGACAATCTGTAGCAATTTCAGCCGATGCAAGCACAATCATCGTTGGCGCTTACGCAAGGGGCAGTTCTGCTGCGCACGGACTTGCTTACGTATTTAGAAATTTTGACAACACATGGATTTTGGAAGCTAAATTGAGTCTAGACGAAAAATTAGACGTTCTGTTTTTTGGATATTCTGTTGCCTTATCTTGTAATGGAAATGTAGCGTTAATCGGCGCACCCGGTTACGGAGATCCTGCTAACTTTGGGTATGGCCCTGGTGCTGTTTTTTTCTTTACCCGTTCTGGTGTTAAATGGAGCTCAGCGTCTGACGCGTTCGCTCAAATACAGATGATTAGCGATACGTCTAATAATACTATCAATGCTTCAGCCACCACGCTTCAAATAAGTCAAACAAGTTTCGGAGCGTCAGTCGCTTTATCAGCCGATGGCACCATCGCTATTGTGGGTGATCCCAGCTATCCCAACGCGTCAGATTACGGTCTTGCAACAATCTATCATTGCGGATATGACATCCCAAGGATTCCCTGTTTTCCTCAACCCGGACCACAGGGTCCGCAAGGACCACAAGGATTGATAGGCCCACCAGGATCGGATGGATTAATAGGACCCACTGGACCACAGGGGCCAGTAGGTCACAAAGGGCCATCCGGCGCCAACTTAGCGGCAAGCGCCTATTTGAACCAGACCGTCATGTTCTCACTGGTCTTATACGGAGGCCTGATGGCAATCTTCTTTTTGATTCTGCTTTTTTGATCATGTACAATAGAGATATGCCAAAATAGCTCAGTTGGTAGAGCAACTGATTTGTAATCAGTAGGTCGTGAGTTCGAGTCCCACTTTTGGCACCATCCTTTCTAAAATCATTGATTTCCTAATTCCTCCGCGTTGTGTCTGTTCACGCGTTATCAGTCACGATGAATTATTGTGTCATGAGTGCTTTTCAAAACTTGATCCTGTTATATATTTTTGCCCATCCTGTGGAACCCCTTACACAATGTCTCTTGATGATATTTGTGAAAAATGCCTTCTGTTTTTAACAACGAACGGATTACGTGGTCGATCGGCTGTTTTTTATAATGATTTTTCAAAAGACTGGCTGATGCGATTAAAGTACGGAGATCAAACACAAATGGCCAAAAAAATGGCTTATTGGATGGTTAAGTGCGATCCTGATTTTTTTAAAGAGATCGATTGTATCGTACCTGTTCCTATCCATTTTTGGCGTCTACTCAAGCGTCACTATAATCAAAGTGGACTTATCGCGAATCATATCGGAAAATTATGGGGAAAACCAGTTTTTCATTCTGTTTTATATAAAAGCAGGTCTACAACATCTCAAGGAGAAAAAACATGTCAAGAACGCCTTGATAATATCAAGGACAGTTTTGCAGCACGACATAAAGAAAAGATTGTTGGGAAAAATATTTTAATCATTGACGATGTTCTAACGACAGGCGCAACGTTATCAGAATGCAATCGCATTTTGTACGAAACCGGCGCAGTATCCGTGAAATATCTAACCTTTGCTTATCGCCCCAAATTTGTAGACAAAGTCATCTAGATTTCCAGGACAAAAAGTGTACTTGCCATTTTGGTTAATGCTCAGGATATCTGTCGCAATACGATTAATAAATCGCCTGTCATGGCTTACGAAAATGATAGTACCCGCATAATTCACAAGAGCATCTGTCAGCTTTTCCATAGTAACCATGTCCAAATGGTTCGTCGGTTCGTCCAACAATAAAATATTTGCTTGCTGTGCAATTAAACCGGCTAAGCCGACACGACTTTTCTCTCCACCCGACATAACCGATACAGGCTTAATAGCATCATGTTCTTTAAACAACATGCTTCCTAAAATTTTTCTAATTTGACCGTCAGATAAATTCCAATTGGCTTGCAGAACATTGTTAAATGCAGATTCTTTCATATTTAATTGATCGACCTGACTTTGCGCATAGTACCCAACAATAACATTTTCACCCCATGTGCATGCCCCTGTTAATAATGGAACTTCACCCATTAAACTTTTCAAAATTGTTGATTTACCAATGCCATTGGCACCAATAATACCAATTTTCTGTCCCCGCTCAATAATCAGATTAAGGTTTTTGATCAATGGTTTTTCATATCCAAAATCGCATCTTTTATATTCAAAACAACTTTACCACTGGGTTTTAAAATGGGCATTGAAATATGGGGGTAAGCCTGCGGTCCTTCCATTTCTATAGAATCTTGAATCGTTTGCAATCGGCTAATAATTTTTTTGCGACTGTTGGCCTGCTTTGCTTTTGTCGCCTTGGCACCAAATCGATCTACAAATTTCTGATTGTGCTGAATTTGCTTGTCTAGATTTTGTTTCTGCACCATTGCCTGTTGTTTTTCTAGGCCATATTGCTCCAAAAAATGAGAAAAATTACCAACATACTCCGAAATTTTTCCACTACGCAAATACAAAATCACATTAGCCAAACGATCCAACAAATCCTGATCGTGCGAAACAAATAATAAGGTCCCCTTAAATCCCAACAAATATTCTTCCAAAAAAATCAAACTGGGAAGATCAAGGTGGTTTGTTGGCTCGTCTAAAATCAGAACATCAGGTTTATTCACCAAAACCTTCGCCAACTCTAAACGTATTCTCCATCCGCCAGAAAATTCAGCAGGATTACGAACTAAATCTTCATGCTTAAACCCAAGCCCCATCAATAGCTGATCAGCTTCTCCTTCAAGCTGATATCCACCCAAATGCTAAAAATCATTTTCAATTTTTTCATAGCGTTCATGCACGGCTTCACTATAATTTTCAGCCATTTCTTTAAGAACATTTTCTCTTTCTACAAACAATATATACAGCTTCGTATGCCCAGAAATACATTCTTCAAGAATCGTTTTTTTGGGATGAGGATTGATTTCTTGTGGTAGATAGCCGATTTTTGTGTGTTTTTTGGTAACAATCTGACCATCGCCATCCGTAGAATCAAGACCACAAATAATATTCAGCAAAGAGGTCTTTCCTGCCCCATTGGCACCAATTAACCCAATACGTTCACCTTCAGGCAAACTATGCGTTAAATTACTAAACAGAACCTTGTTACCAAAAGACTTTGACAAATTAACAAGTGATAACATACCCCATTTCTCCTTAAGTTGCGAAATCAATGACTTAAGTGCCGGAGTCTTAAAATGAAATTCCTCGGCACACGACCTTCTTTAATCGTGTGCCCGCTAGGCTGTAAGACGAATAACCACTATTCTTTTCAGAAATAAATGAACTACTTATTTTGCATCATCGCATGGGTTATTGCCAAATGGTAATAAAATTGTTCACAATTAATTAAAGATTGATTAAAAATTACTAAAATTTTCGGCCTCAAAAAATCTCATCGCCTACGTGTGGTCCACATCCCTAACAAAACTTACCTATGCCTAACATTAATATTGTTAATACTCTGGGGTGTTTTTCTGTCCAGCGGTATGGAGAAAATGCATCATTACGCCTTGAATACAAGAAATCATTTCACACACACCATTCACATTAACTTTCCAGATCGCAATACGGAAACGTTTTCTGATATGAATGCCTATACAGACATGGTTCTCATGGGTATTCAAAAAATTCCTGGCATCGTAGAAGCGAACTTGCAAAAAATATCGGCACCTTTCGTTGATCAATATGCGTATCAAATGATCATTGACGTGATTGTTAATGACGATCCTCACCAGCTTTTGGCACGATTAGATCAATTTTGTCATAGGCACAATCTTATACTGCAAGATTTTGGGGAATGCCCTGCCTTTGCCAAACAAGTTAATCTTTTCATGTTCTTAGTAGGACTGGGGTTGATTGTGGGCATTCTATATTTCTTTACGACACTGTTAAAATTAGCCTTGGCTCATGAACGCCAAAAAATTCAAACCCTACAATTAATGGGGGCACCTTGCAGTATGATTTGTTCGCTCTTCAGACAAGAAATAAAACGAATTGTTTTTGGTGTTGTGGGAACCATGATTGTCGGAATGATCTTGTTTTATCTGGCTTGTTATTATCAAACAGCATCTCGAGCAACATTTTTAAATCAACAAATTCTGTATATTAACACTCTGGTCATCCCTTGTGTCGTTGGTTGTGTAACAACACTGCTAACCAGGTTTGTTTTGCATACAGGTCTAAAAACTCAATAATCAAGGTTGACACATTTGCGCTCGCGACGTAACTTAATATTACGGGATGTGGCGCAGCCTGGTAGCGCGCCTGCTTTGGGAGCAGGATGTCGGAGGTTCAAATCCTCTCGTCCCGACCAGAATTTTCATTTTTTTATTCGTTCGCGGGATTTGGTGAAACTTTAAACTAGCTATCCACCTTCAACGCCTCAATAAAGACCTTTTGCGGGATATCGATATTGCCATATTGGCGCATACGTTTTTTACCTTCTTTTTGTTTTTCTAATAATTTCTTCTTACGCGAAATATCTCCACCATAACATTTGGCAGTCACATCTTTGCGAACAGCACTGATGGTTTCTCGAGCAATCACCTTGACACCAATCGCCGCTTGAATGGCCACTTTAAATAGCTGTTTAGGGATCAGATCTTTTAATTTTGCACACAATGCACGGCCACGTTTTTCAGCACGCGTACGATGAACCATCATCGACAGAGCATCCACTGTTTCACCATTGATCATGATATTGACGCGGGCTAAATCACCTTCTTCAAACCCGATCATTTCGTAGTCGAAGGAAGCGTACCCTTTTGATACCGATTTCAAACGATCATAAAAATCGAAAACAATTTCAGTCAAAGGCAATTTGTAAATAACAATTGCCCGTGTTCCTGAAAAATTCAGGCTGATTTGTGAACCGCGACGATCGGTACACAATTCTAATATAGCTCCCAGAAACTCTTCCTGAACCATAATCGTAGCCCTAATCCATGGCTCTTCAATCATCTTGATTTTGACAACATCAGGCAAATCCATCGGATTATGTAAATCCATGACGTTTCCATTTGTCATGTGCACCTTGTACTGAACGCTGGGTGCTGTTGCAATCAGCTCTAACCCGAATTCACGCTCTAACCGTTCTTGAATAATTTCAAGGTGTAACAATCCTAAAAATCCACAACGAAATCCTGACCCCAAAGCGGCAGAATTCTCACCTTCAAAATGAAAGCTGGCATCATTCAAATGTAGCTTTTCTAAGCTATCTCGTAGCAGATCAAACTCTGAAGAGTCAACGGGAAACAACCCGCAAAAAACAACGGGCACCGAGGGTTTAAATCCGGGGAAAGCTTGTGCTGTTTGATTGCGTTCTTCCGTAATGGTATCACCAACATGGCATTCGGTTACATGTTTAATACCGGCAGTGAAAAATCCAATTTCACCAGGAGTCAAAGTATCTTGATATTCTTTCTTGGGGGTAAAAACACCCACATGATCAATGTCATAGCTACGACCACTGTTCATCATTCGAATTTTCATCCCTTTGCGCAAGGTACCGTGTTTAATACGCACAAGGATAATGACCCCCAGATAAGGATCATACCAACTGTCTACCAGTAAAGCTTTCAAAGGCGCCTTTTCTGTTTCAGAACCGAAATCTAAAGCAGGAGGAGGTAATTCTTTGACAATAGCTTCCAGCAAATCTTCAATACCGATACCAGATTTTGCCGAAACCAAAACAGCATTGTCTGTACTTAGACCAATCACATCTTCGATTTGCTCTTTAGCGCGATCAACATCAGCAGCCGGTAAATCAATTTTATTAAGGACAGGGATGATGGTGTGATCATTATCAATAGCTTGATACACGTTGGCTAAAGTTTGTGCTTCCACACCTTGACTGACATCTACAACTAATAAGGACCCTTCACACGCCGCCAAAGACCGGCTGACTTCATAGGAAAAGTCCACATGCCCCGGCGTATCCATTAAATTGAGGATATACGTTTTTCCATCCTTCGCTTTATAAGGCAAACGCACGGTCTGCGCCTTGATTGTAATACCGCGTTCACGCTCAATATCCATTGAATCGAGGATCTGAGACTTCATCTCATGCTTGCCGAGAGTTCCACAAAATTCGATAAGACGATCGGATAATGTCGACTTACCGTGGTCGATGTGCGCGATAATGGCAAAATTACGAATCAGCTTTGCTGTCATAATGTCTCTTTATAAAAATATAGATCTGTCTTCCCGGAGGTTACAGATTCTGGCGCAAATCGCTTTAGAATCTGTTAGTGCCGAGACCCAGAAAACAACAGTCAATCTTTCTGGACCCCGGTTCTAACTGTCTCTAAAGCACAAAGTACCAGAGACAGTAACGCCCGGGGAACAAACTCCCGTCTGCCTTGTTTTCAATCTGTCATGATTTCATGTAAAGATCAAATCAGGTATTGTTATACGCTAACAAATTCCCTATAATCCCACTAGAGTTATTGAAGAATTTATTTTAATGTTAGGAATTTTTCTTTTTGCTTTTTGCGCGTTAAGGGAATACCCGAACTATTCAAACGGCCTAAATGGATATTGGCAAAAAACACCACCGGCAGCGGCTTTAGCTCGAAGCGGAGATCTTGCAAAAACATATATTGGTCAATTAAAGAACCCGACGGGAACAGACATGCGCACCTTTGGTAAATGGACCATTAAAGGTCAAAACCATGAACAGGGCTCTTTGTTTTTCGCTAACGATGGAGCTAATAAATGGAGAATTTACGTATCTAACTTTTCGTTCGCAAGTATTACCCAGAAAATTGTTGAGACATTCGTTAATTTGTATAACGATTTGAAACAAAAAACTGAGGTCTCTATCCCACCTTCAGCTCCTGTGTCAGCTTCCTCACCTAAAAAAACAGCTCCACCAGCAGCAAATCCTTCAGCGCCACCAAGTTCTCAACAACCAGCACCTCCCAATCAATCACCTGCTCAGCCCACTGCAGAGGAATTGGCACAACAGGCAACAAAAGAATTTGTAGAAAAATTCTCTATTCCTACCGTTATAGATCAAACCTTAATAGAAAAATTCAAAATTCTTCTAGGAAAAGTTCCTGTTGATCGAAGAACTACATTGTCTCAATCCGCCAAAGAGTTACCTCCAGAGACGAAGATAACAACTGAAGCGCAGTTAAACGCTTTCTGTCAAGATCCTCAAAAATTCGTAACCGATGAAAAGGCTCGTATCGAACGCGAAAAACAAGAGGAAGCAACAAGGACCTTTGTGGAACAGTGTAAACTTCCTAGTACCTGCACTTGGAGTCAACCAGCACGAGAAGCCTTTACAGCTGGTCTAGAAGGGCTTGAGGTTGGGAAAAGACAACCATTCTTAGGGGAATGGATTACGAATAGTGCCGAAATCTGTAAGCTACCATTGACGGACCAACAAATTAGAGGGCTATTTGATGAAAATCCTGCTCAATTCCTTAAAGATGAACTGACTCGAACAGCTAAAGAGGAAACAAATTCTTTTTTGAAAGGCTTTCCAGTTGCTTCTACTTGCACTTGGGATGGAGGAACAAAAACAGCCTTCACGGATGGACTAGGAGCACTTAAAGTCGGAGGTGAAAGACAGAAATTCAAACAAGAATGGTCTGAAAATAGTACCAAAATCTTTGCGCTTCCACTAACAAAAGAACGTATTCCAGCACTATTCATTGCTGGTCCTGCTCAGTATCTGGTTGCTAAAAAACTTCTGGAGACTGCCTTTTCAGCAGCAAGGACTTCAGGGACTGTCAGAATCACTAGCTTAACGAGTACAGACGAAGGAGATTTTGTATCACGTTTTTCTAAACTCTCACCTGAATTAAGAACTCGGTTTCAGACGGAATGGAATGGCTTTGTTATAGATACTAATTGGGTACTAAGCACAAGAACAACTGACTTGATTATTAAATGGTACAGCAATATGACTGATGCTCAACGCACAGAATTGTTTACAAAACTTCCAAAGGATTTTGATACGACAAACATGGAAAAAACTGTACAAGCATACATTAAAAAGCAAAGTGACATTGCAAGTCAAACGATGCGTAACGCCACACCTAAACCAAAAGACGCCGTAATTACTAGAGGAACCAATGAATTTGGAAAGTTTTTAGAAACTATGGATTCGGCAGACGCCTGGAAAAAGATGATGACAGATTACTACACGCAGCAAAAATCAAAAAGTGGAATTTTATATGCGGCTATTACCAATCCCTTTGTTAAAGCGTCATAGATGAACAATTCGAATCCAATAATCCTTAGCTAACAACCACATAAATCGCGTTTTTGTTTGGATCATATTCCATGCTTAGCTTCATACCCATTTCGTTAAACATCTTTTCAACATAATCATCCAACCGCACCTTAAATTTTAGCAAGATACGTGTTTCAACACATTTTATAGGTCATACTCCAAAAATGATATTCAAAGCCCCACCATCACACGTTCTTGTGTTGCTGACTAAATTTAGTCAATGCGCAATGAATAAAAATAGATAATATTCTCATGTCCCCTGATATTGCTATTCACAACCTTCATTTAGAACACGATAATACCTGTCCACCATTTCTATACCAATTCCAAGAATAATACTCTGGACAATTCTCGCAAAAAAGTGCGAAATACAGTGTATTAATTTTCAAATAAATACTGCAACGCCTTATCTGTCAAAATAAAGTCGATATGAAATTAAAAATAATGTTATTTTTGATCCGTTCACAATGGTGCGAACTTGATCTGCTTATCGTTAAAAATGGACAAAAGCTAGGGTTGAATTCAAATATTCCTCCACACCGAAACTTACGACTTCCATGCGTATGGCATAAAAGATTTAAAATTAGATTCTTTAACTGTTGTTATCCCCAAAGGAGACACTTATAAACTAGATACTATATCCATGTCTCTAAACTAACCGCTAAATAACTTCATAAAGCTAATGCTTTAGCAAAATGCTTCAGTTTTTCTCAAACCACTTCCTAAATTCTCCACGAACTCCACTTTGATATTCAACAGGAATGCTTTTTAATTGTTCTTCAGCAATTATGCGCACCTGATCTGGTTCGAATTCGTTCATATACATCCCAGCAGTAACTTTTTTCTTGGACTCAGATCCCTGTACATATTGTAGCATTGAGTTGCGTACTTGATTGCCAAATTGTCTCATTGAATCATCCAAACTACTAGCCATTAAAAACATTACACAAAACACTTTTTTCCTCCTATAAAAACTACACATGTGATCCTGATAACCACAAACCCAGTATAAAAAACAAAAATTAAAACACAATTAAAAAACAAATTGTGAAGGGATCATGGGTGTGAATTTTCAAGCGCAAATATAAAGCAATGGGACATTAGTACAAGTTAGCTAAGCATGTTACCATGCGTACACACCTTGCCTATCAACGTGGTGGTCTACCACGAGCCTCGTAGGGATTATATTTAAAGGGGAGCTTCACGCTTAGATGCTTTCAGCGTTTATCTCGTCCATACTGTAGCTACCCAGCGCTGCCACGGGCGTGACAACTGGTACACCAGAGGTATGTTCATCTCGGTCCTCTCGTACTAAAGACAAGTCCTCGCAATATTCCTTAAACCCACGGCAGATAGGGACCAAACTGTCTCGCGACGTTCTGAACCCAGCTCACGTACCGCTTTAATTGGCGAACAGCCAAACCCTTGGGACCTTCTACAGCCCCAGGATGCGATGAGCCGACATCGAGGTGCCAAACCTCCCCGTCGATGTGAACTCTTGGGGGAGATCAGCCTGTTATCCCCGGCGTACCTTTTATCCGTTGAGCGATGGCCCTTCCACGCAGAACCACCGGATCACTATGACCGACTTTCGTCTCTGCTCGACTTGTCTGTCTTGCAGTCAGGCAGGCTTTTGCCATTGCACTCAACGATCGATTTCTGACCGATCTGAGCCTACCTTTGCGCGCCTCCGTTACTCTTTCGGAGGCGACCGCCCCAGTCAAACTACCCACCATACAGGGTCCCAGCGTTTGTATCGCATGGTTAGACACCAAAAAAATCAAGGGTGGTATTTCAAGGTTGGCTCCACACATGCTGGCGCACATGCTTCCTAGCCTCCCACCTATCCTACACATAATTTTCCTGATGTCACTGTAAAGTTGTAGTAAAGGTGCACGGGGTCTTTCCGTCTAACCGCGGGTACTCCGTATCTTCACGGAGAATCCAATTTCACTGAGTTGATGCTGGAGACAGCGGGGAAGTCGTTACGCCATTCGTGCAGGTCGGAACTTACCCGACAAGGAATTTCGCTACCTTAGGACCGTTATAGTTACGGCCGCCGTTCACCGGGGCTTCAATTCGAAGCTTGCACTTCTCCTCTTAACCTTCCGGCACCGGGCAGGCGTCAGACCCTATACGTCCACTCTCGTGTTTGCAGAGTCCTGTGTTTTTGCTAAACAGTCGCCACCCCCATTTCTGTGCCACCACACCGAAGTTACCTTCAGCATGGTCCCTCTTCTCCCGAAGTTACGAGGGCATTTTGCAGAGTTCCTTCAGCATCATTCTCTCAAGCGCCTTCGTATACTCAACGCGTCCACCTGTGTCGGTTTAGGGTACGGTCTAATGGTGGAGTTATTTCCTGGACGTTCTTCACTGCACAATTCAATCCAATCAGTCTGTACAATTTATGAACGCCGTCACTACCACCTGGTTCAGGAATGTTAACCTGATTCCCATCGACTACGGCTTTCGCCCTCGCCTTAGGGGCCGACTTACCCTGCTCTGTTTAACATGACGCAGGAACCCTTGGACTTCTGGCGACAAAGTTTCTAACTTTGTTTATCGTTACTTATGTCAGCATATTCACTTCCCTGCCCTCCACATTACCTCCCGGTTTATGCTTCATCGGTTTAGGGAACGCTCCGCTACCGCTCATCATTTAGTCTCTCCTGAATAAATCTGGAAACGCCCTACTCTTCCACGTCTTAAGACGAAGTACCATTGGCGCAGTCACGTTTCACCATCGAGTTCGGAATGGGATCGTGTGTTACCATGACGCTATTGTATCCAGATCAATACAGAAGAGAAAAAAAATGATGAACCCGTCGCTTCGGTGTATGGCTTTAGCCCCGTTACATTTTCGGCGCAAAAAGGCTTAATTAGACGAGTGAGCTGTTACGCTTTCTTTAAAAGATGGCTGCTTCTAAGCCAACTTCCTCGCTGTCTTGGCCTTTTCACTTCCTTTCCCACTTAGCCATAACTTGGGGACCTTAGCGGACGGTCAGGATTGTTTTCCTCTCCACTATGGAAGTTAGCTCCCACAGTGTGTCTGCCGTACAGTTCAAAACGGTATTCGGAGTTTGATTGGGTTTGGTAAAGATCGCTCTCCCCTAGCCCATTCAGTGCTCTACCCCCGTTCGAATTCATACGACGCACTACCTCAATAGTTTTCGCGGAGAACCAGCTATTTCCAAGTTTGATTAGCCTTTCACCCCTAACCACAAGTCATCCCCTAATTTTGCAACATTAGTGGGTTCGGCCCTCCGCCTGGTTTTACCCAGACCTCAGCCTGCTCATGGTTAGATCACTTGGTTTCGGGTCTTATGCTCATAACTTACGCGCTATTAACACTCGCTTTCGCTACGCCTCCACCTATCGGCTTAAGCTTGCTATAAACATAAACTCGCTGACCCATTATACAAAAGGTACGCTGTCACAGACATGCAAGCATGCTGCTCCAACTGCTTATAGGCGTTCGGTTTCAGGTC
>Ga0074198_1000063_pt1:22500-173343 | contig 173343 bp, 173 predicted proteins | sample EPASupsiteSAE323_FD_64527 | JGI IMG/M metagenome (GOLD analysis project Ga0074198, IMG submission 64527) | Bioremediated contaminated groundwater from EPA Superfund site, New Mexico - Sample SAE3-23 | ecosystem: Environmental > Aquatic > Deep subsurface > Groundwater >...
ATCAACGCTAGCACGTATTGTTAAATTGCTAAAAGACAAACAAGCACTTGATTATACTATTGTTGTGTCGGCAACGGCCTCTGATTTGAATACTTTACAGTATCTTGCGCCGTATGCAGGCACTACGATGGCTGAATATTTTCGCGACAATGGTATGCATGCTTTGATTATTTATGACGATCTATCGAAGCATGCGGTTTCTTACAGGCAGATGTCTTTGTTGATGCGCAGGCCTCCTGGACGTGAAGCTTATCCTGGTGATGTATTTTATATACATTCTCGTTTGCTAGAACGAGCTGCTAAGATGTCTGATGATAAAGGTGGAGGATCGTTGACAGCTCTTCCCATCATCGAAACGCAGGCTGGAGATTTGGCGGCTTATATCCCAACAAACGTAATTTCAATTACAGATGGGCAGATTTTTCTTGAAACAGACTTGTTTTACAAGGGATTTCGGCCCGCTATTAACGTTGGAATGTCTGTTAGTCGTATTGGTTCGGCTGCACAAACATCTTCTATGAAGAAGGTTGCAGGTAAGTTAAAACTGGATTTAGCCCAATATCGTGAAATGCAAAATTTTTCACAATTTGCTTCAGATATCGATGAAGTAACGCGTAAGTTTTTGGATAGAGGTGATCGAATCATGATGTTGCTTCGTCAAAAGCAATACGCCCCTTTAGAATATGAAACGCAAGTTTGGCTATTAAGTTTGGCAAATCAAGGTCTGTTAGATACTGTACCTCTTTCCCAAATTCAGTTAGTGAAAGGAAAACTTGTGCAATACATTGATACGAATAAGGTTGATGATAAAACAGATTGGAAGAAATTGATTGCAGGGTTTCTGAATAAATAATTTTATCATGTGGAAAAAGCTGTGGAAAATTCAAATAATCTGTGGAAAAATTAAAATCAAATTCTGATAGATATCAGTCTGATCGTTTCATAAACCTGCGTAAAAAGTTAAATGAAAGCTTAGCAAACATGCAATTTCCACCTACATTTCCTGCGGTAATAATACAATCCTGTAATACACATAAAGAAAAGAAAACGCCCATCATTTCATCAGAAAATCCAAGATACTGTCCTAACATAGGCATAACAATGGCTGTCGATCCTGCTGGCACACCGGCTGCTGAGAATTTTGAAAGCATGTAGTAAAACAAAAATGTATTAAAAACAGCGAAAGACGGTTCGCACGTTGAATACATGTAAATCAAAGCGGAGATTGTGACGCCAAAAATGATACCATCCCCGATCATGTGGATGCCACCTGTGAAGGGGATGATGAAATCAGAATAGTCATCATCACTTAAAATTTCTTTTGTACACGTCAATGTAAAGGGTAAAGTGGCCATACTGGACATGGTCGTAAATCCTGTTAGCAAAGGGGTAACCATGTGTTTAAGGTGCCGCCAGACAGAGCGCATATTAAAGCTATGTGCAACGACTAGGAGTACAAACAGATAAAGACACAAAAGAACCGTCACAAAGATGAACACCTTGCTATATCCGGACAACAGAGCTTCTATTGTTCCTTCAAAACGCATTTTAACTAAGAAGCCGAAGATGAATAAGGGCAAAATAGGAATGAAGATTTTATTCAAAACCAGTCCGACAAAATGTTTTAAATTTTCCGACAATCTGATAACAGGAGAGCTTTGGATGAAACTGAAAATAATACCCAATGCAAAGCCAAGCAACATACCATTTGCAGGAGACCATGATTCTGGTATGGGAATATGAACGTAAGAATTAATTTCAGTTGTATGACCTAGAGAAATTGACCCAGCTGTCAGAAAGTAAGGCGCTGTCCATTTAAGCGCGAAAAATCCAATAGCCAAAGCCAACACGTTTGAAATTTGCAAGGATGTTAAAACACTGATGATAAGACCTGGAGATGAGCGTGCAAATTTCAGCATAGAACTGAACATGTAAGCGAAAGTTATAACAGGCAAAAGCCCAACCAACCCTGTTTTAATAACAGAACTGACCGTGTAAGACCACGTGACAGAGTTTTGCCCCATATAGGGAGTAAGAACGTATCCAGCAATAAGAACAAAAAGAATTTGAAACATTGTATCAGACAGTAAGCGTTTAAACATAAAGGAGCGCAAAACTAATTACAATAATCACAAGTGTACAACATTTGTGATTTATTTTCTTTGCGTAGCAGAAGAACCAATATTTAAAGGAATGATGCTAATATATTTCATATGAAGCCCATGTGAATAATACCATGTCAAAGTGTATTCTTGGGTTGGATCCAGGATTGCGTCTTTGCGGATTTGGAGTCATTGAAGCCACAGGGAATCAGTTACAATGGATTGATCATGGAGTAATTAAAGTGCCGATAGATCTTCCTATAGAAAAACGATTGGCTTTTCTTTTTAGCGCTTTGAAAGAAATCACAGAACAATTTCGACCCGATGAGGTTGGTTTAGAGCAAGTTTTCTTTAATTCGAACGCCCAAACATCAATGTTATTAGGCATGGCCAGGGGGGTGGTTGCTCTTGTCCCCGGATTATTAAATATCCCCTTATTCGAATATGCCCCTAACCTGGTTAAAAAATCAGTAGCGGGAACGGGGCATGCTGACAAACAGCAAATACAAAAAATGGTTTCGGTTATATTAAATTCTCAAAAATCTATCACGGCCGATTCTGCTGATGCGTTAGCTATCGCCATTTGCCATTCTAGTCATTTAGGAATTAATCCCCAAACAAATCGGTAAAATCTTTCGGCAGATCAACATCGAAACTCATCATCTCTTTGGTTTCTGGGTGTATGAAAGACAATGAGTACGCATGCAACATCACACGAACGTCTGATTTAGGGCTGCCATATAATGTATCCCCTAAAATAGGATGTCTAATGTGGCTAAAATGTACACGAATTTGGTGCGTACGACCTGTAAATAGCTCACACTCTACTAAGCTGTACCGCTTATGCAAAGCCTCATTCGGCGCACCAAAAACGGATAGTACTTTATAGTGTGTTATGGCCACTTTCGCATCATCTTTTGTACTCACACGCATACGATCAAAGTGACGACTATCCTTAGAAATAGAGAAATTTAATATATCTTCCATTTTTTGCGGAACACCATGAACAAGAGCTTTATATAATCGCGACGCCTGTTTCGTATCAGGGTGAAATTGTTGTGATAGGAAGACATGGGTTTCATCGTTTTTAGCAACAACAACAAGACCGCTCGTATCTTTATCCAAACGATGTACGATACCAGGACGTTTTATTCCTCCGATTCCAGATAAGTCTTTGCAATGGTACAGCAAAGCATTCACTAAAGTACCCGTGTTATGTCCATAAGCCGGATGAACAACCATTCCTGCAGGTTTGTTGACTACAACCAAATGTGGATCTTCGTATACAATATCAAGAGGAATATTTTCAGCAACTAGCGCCGATTCTTCCAAACATTCTGAATCAATATCGATATTGACGGACTCTATAACGGGATGTTTTGTACTATAAATTGTCGCTCCATTCAACCGGATCAAGCCTTTTTTGATCATCCTTTGCCAATAATTACGGGTCTTGTCCGGATATTGCGCAACAAGATACTGATCCAGTCTCATGCTCTCTGTTTGCTGTCATTAACTGAGCTATACTACCACAGATGGGACATCTCTTTTCAAAATTCGAATGCGTATTGTGTTTATGGGAAGTTCAACTTTTGGATTGCCTGCCCTAGAATTGTTACAACAAAACCATGAAGTTGTTTGTATATACACACGACAAGCTAAGCCGGCAGGTCGAGGACTTCAAGAGCAAAAAACACCTATCCACGAATTTGCTTTAATAAACAACATCATTGTCAAAACTCCCCAAACATTACGAACAGAAACGGCTGTTGAAGAGCTGGCCAGTTATCAGCCAGACGTTATCGTTGTTGCCGCATATGGACTAATTCTACCACAGGCTATTTTAGATGTACCGCCACTAGGGTGTATCAATATTCATGGATCATTGCTACCCAGATGGCGCGGCGCGGCGCCTATTCATCATGCGTTACTAAGCGGAGATTCCGATATTGGTGTCACTATTATGAAAATGGATGCTGGATTGGATACGGGGCCAATGCTGAAAAAGGGCACCTTGTTTTCTGATGAAGGAACTTTTCTGGCAATTCATGATGCTATGGCCAACTTGGGGGGGACACTACTGATTGATGTGTTGGATCAACTTGATGCGATCATACCTGAAATACAAGATGACTCGTTGGCTGCCTACGCTCATAAAGTCACAAAACAAGATACTGTAATTACAAATGAAATGTCTGTTCAGAAGGTATTAAATATTATTCGTACATTTAGTACAGAATGGGGTGCGCGTTTTGCGTATAAAGGGGAAATTTTAGCCATTCATGCGGCAAAATCGTCTGAGATTAAACATGATGGTATTCATGTTTTAATCAAATCAGAATCCGGACAACTTATTTTTCCCTGTTTTGATGGAGCCATTGAAATAGAGTCTATCCAACGCAGTGGAAAACGCATCATGACTATAAAAGAATTCCTAAACGGATTTAAACTTTAAAAAATCTACACAAACGTAACAATAAAGGTTAACAAACTGATCCGTCCTTATTTTATGGATCATATTAAAGATTTAGCTAATAGAAGAAGCTGGTTTTACCTGGTTCTCCTCTGCTTTTATCGCGTTGTTGTCAACTGTGGGTTCAGTACCCGGTAATACTACAGCTGACGTGCTGTCATTTGTAGATTCACGAGGAGACATACCAGCAGAAGAAGTTTCAGGAAATGAAGGCAGTTTTATCGGAGGTATACTAGTACCCGTTGGTGCCAGTACTACATTTGACATGCTGTCATTTGTAGGTTCCAAAGACATACCTGGTATATCAGTACCCGTTGGTGCTACCGGAGCCTCTATTGTTGCGGGTGTACTGTTATTTGCGGGCTCTTGAGAAATAACTTCTGTAACAGGAAGAGGAGTTGGTTCATTTATTACAGGAGGTAATACTTCTCCCGTAACCGAAGGGACTTCACCAACTGCTGATGGAGAATTGTTTTCTGCTTTTTTAACATCTGCCTGAGCAACCTGAACTTCTTTTACGGCTTCCTTAACTTCAGAAACATTCTCTAACCCTATTTCCCGAAGAATCTGCTTTACCTTTTCTTGATAATCATTGTATTGCGCAAAAAGTTCTTTCAAACGTTGTAGTTTTGCTTCTTTACGTTGCAATTCTTCTTCTGCAACCAACACAGCAGCCTGACTTTCTGCCGCACGAGCGCGCAACATGTCAAGATTTGCTCTTCTTATGTCTTGTTTTGCTGATTTTCTTTCTAAACGAGCAGGATCAAAAAATTCTTGATGTGTAGCATAATGATGTTTTGACGCTGCAAAACAAACTGTACTTAATAAAACGATTGATAACATCTGTTAACTCCTATAAAAGCAGATCTTACGATCTACGTGTTACTAACACATGCTATATAGGAAACGATGGTTAATATTTGGTTAAGATTCTAGATTTTTCTCAGCAAATTCCCAATTAACAAGCTTATCTAAGAATTGCTGTACATAATCTGGACGACGATTCTGGTAGTCTAAATAATAAGCATGTTCCCATACATCGCAAGTTATTAATGGTTTTTGACCATGAATAATAGGGGTTTCTGCATTAGCTGTTTTAACAATCTTTAAACCATTTTCAGGGCAAGCCGTTAGCCATATCCATCCACTGCCAAACTGACCCACGCCATTTTTGACAAATTCTTTTGCAAAATTTTCGAAAGACCCAAAGCACTGTTCTATCAACTTCATCATACGACCGGAAGGAGCTTTATATGTGGGTGTCATCGAATGCCAATAAAATGTGTGATTATATACCTGCGCTGCGTTATTAAAAACAGGAACATCTTTTTGATAGGACGTAGAAATAATCTCTTCAAGAGATTGATCATCATACTTACCCACGATCAATTCATTTAATTTATTAAGATATCCAACGTGGTGTTTTCCGTAATGAAACTCAAGAGTTCTGCCAGAGATTGTCGGTTCAAGCGCAGATCCTGCATAAGGGAGCGGGTTAATCTTAATCAAAGCAAAACAACTTTATTTTTGATGTAACATAATGAAGTTATTTCTGTTGATTAATCAATAACTATCGATTTTATCTCACGATTTTACAATGTCCTCCCTGGCAGGAGATCTGCTCTGTTTTAACTTGCGACGGACCATTAGGATCAAAATCAAGACCTGCAACGGAAATAGGCGCGTTAGATACATCTGTTACCGTCAATTGCCCTGTCCCAGGTTGACCTGATGGTTTGACTTCATATCCTTCGGCTTTTCTTGTTCTTGTTGTAGTGTTCCCACCTCTCGTTCTTCCTGTTTGTTGATTCAAACTATTCCATTCCTCATTAAATCCATTCAGATTTTGAAATCTAGTATTTCTATCCGTTTGATGTGCTTTAACATCTGATCCATCTTTCCTATAACCACTTTCGTGATGCTCTGAATTTCCAACTGTTTTACCATCCTTTGAGACGCTACTGTAAAAACAGCTCTGCTGTTGAACAGAAACTTCACCATATAAATTCAATAACAAACTGAACATAAAATTATCCAAACAATTTTCTGTACTTACATGTAAAAAATACGGGTTAAGATCTGATTAAAAATGTTATTCATTATTTTTTAAGATCTGACACTTTAGGATAACTTCAATAGAATGGTCACAATTCCTAACTTTGCCAAAAGCTTTACATCCTTTTAAACAGGCACTAAAACGACCGCTTCAAAATAAAGATCAATCGGTTGAACTGATTGCCGAATGGCAAGCTAAGCAAGATCCAAAATTATTATCCAGAATTGTTGTATCACATCAAAATTTGGTCAAAAAAATAGCCAGTGGCTATCGGGGATATGGCCTACCTTTAAGTGATTTAATATCGGAAGGTAATATTGGTATGATGCATGCCTTGAAACATTTTGATCCTAAACGTGGATTCCGCTTCAGCACCTACGCCGTTTGGTGGATTAAATCCATGATCAATGAATTTTTGGTCGCATCACATTCACTAATCCGCATTCCCAAATCACCTTTGACCCGAAAACTATTTTTCAAATTACCAGCGGCTATTCACGAAGAGCTGTCAAAACATGCTACCGAAAATTTATCAGACGATATGATCGCTACTATTTCAACGAAACTAAAAGTACCCGTCGAAGAAATTATCCATATGTTGGGCAGAATCAAACGTGAAGTATCCATAAATTCACCCCTTAATAAAGCGGACGAGGGTACGGGTGAATGGCAAGATCTCATCCCTGATGAGGAGTTGACACAAGAGCATATTGCCCAAATAAACGATGAGCAAAGCAGACGAACCAGAGTTTTAGATGGAGCGATGACGATCCTAAGCAGTCGAGAAAAGGACATTATTCATTCAAGACATTTCAAAGAACCGCCTGATACATTTGAAACGATAGGAAAAAGAGATCACTTGTCACGAGAACGTATCAGACAGATCGAAAAAGCGGCTTTCAGTAAAATGCGACGCTATATCAACCAAAATACGAAAATTGAATTTTCTGAATTATAAGATAGAAATCACCAAAATCTGTTGGGACTTCCATATGATCCAGCACCGTATCCTCCACCCATAAATGGAAGTCCGTACCATCCTCTGCGATACCAAGGTACATAGCTTTGAGGATTGTAGTACATATTATAAAAGTAACCATATAACGGATGATCATTGGTAAAGTAATATTGCTGCTTTGATTGACTTGTAACAATCAGTCCACCCACAGCGGCGGAAATGAGACTAGGTACAAACGCAGAACGCCCTGAATATCTACCAAACATTTTATTTTTCATTTATTATCTAAATTTAATAAATTATATCACAATTACTAATGATTTGCAAATTCTCTAATAACAGGATCAACCCAAATGCTTCTGGGATGAACAAAATCCGCTAAGACAATTCCTTCCAAAGACGTGCACCGACTTAGCGCAACATAAACTTGACCGGGAGAAAAAGCACCATGTCGACCCAAATCTAACAATACTTTATCAAAAGTTTTTCCCTGACTTTTGTGAATAGTCATAGCCCACGCCAAAATGACAGGAAACTGTTTAAACTGCCCCATCGTTGCCGCTTCTATCCGATTATTCTCCAATACAAACTTAGATACATCCCATGTGTGCGGTTTAACGTGAAATATTTTGCCATCATCAAATTTTACAGTTAGTTCTGTTTGGCCTTTTTTAGGAAGAATTTTAAGGACGGTAGCCATTGTTCCATTAATCCAACGTTTATCCGCATCATTGTTTACCATCATGACACGCGCACCTTCTTTTAAGTAGGTTATCGCCGGTGCGGGATAATATTCTTTACCGAATGAACCTTTAATTTGCGCTTCAAAAACATGTTTGGGTGTTTCTAACTGGTGAAGCATCGCTTCATTAATTTGTTCGGCCCTATTATTACGGGGTGTTAAGCAAATATACGGACTATCCGGTGTTAAGTGAAAATCATGATAAACGCGCTTATTTAATAAATTTAAATCGTGGACCGTACATTGATCATTACGAATAGCATTAAGCAAATCAATAAACTTAGAATCGTTTTGTCGATAGATTTTGTCGAGTTCAATAATTTCTAAACTTATATTTTCAAAAGCTCTTGCTGAAAAGAAATATGGACTTTTGTAGTGTGTTTCGAAAATTTCCCTTTCAACAGCCGGAACAACAGGAGGTAATTGATACATATCTCCAAAAAAGACAAGCTGTACACCACCAAAGGGTAATTTAGGATCTCGCCCATTAAGACGCATGGCTTTATCAACACAATCCAATAAATCTGCCCGCACCATGGAAATTTCATCAATAACAAGAACATCAATCTTTTTATAAAGATTGTGTTCAGGATTCCCTTGATAACGCTTTACCGTTTCTATCGTTGTTGTTGGTGTAAATTTAAAAAAAGAATGTATCGTTTGTCCGCTGATATTAACAGCCGCAACACCGGTTGGGGCAAGTACCACAATATTCTTTTTTGTGTTCGCACGAAAATGTCTAAGCAAAGTTGATTTACCCGTACCCGCTTTTCCTGTAATAAATACGTGATCTTGTTCTTGCTCCATCAAGCGCATGGCCCTTTCGAATATCGGTCTAATTTCTAAGGACATGCGTGGGATATGGTAACATAAGAAGATTATCCATGGTACACCAAAACATGTTTGAAGCGACGTACAACAATCAGTGGAATTTACTTAAATCCCTACATGATCAAGAAGAGGCTTCACCATTTTGGATGTTTACGGGCGAACAAGGTTCTGGCAAATATTTTTTCGCTCAAAAATGGGTTCGGTATTCTGTTCGCTGTCACGACATAGGGTGTGACCCTCATGTGTGCCTGATACAAACAGAAGGTGAGATTACCGTAGATGCTATTCAGAAAGTGCCCACATTTTTATCGAAGAAACATGACAAACCTCGGTTTGTCTTGATTGACAATGCTGATCGCATGAATCGTTTTGCTCAAAATGCCTTGTTGAAAACATTTGAAAACTCTTACGCTGATACGATGGTGATTTTAATTGTACAAAATCTAGATGCCATGCTACCCACGATGATTTCACGATTTTATAAATTGAATTTCACACTTTGTGAGCAAGAAATTGATGAAGAATTACGATCTCTTATTCCCTATGCGGGTGTTAGTATGTACCACTTAAAAACATTATCCGATTTGGGGGGACTTAAGTGGATTAAGTCCGTGCAAGACATGTGGACAAACAAACAAACATCTGAAGAATGGGTTAAAAAGCATATGGATCAAGCTATGGATATAGTCTATTTATTTGGACGATTACTCTATAACCAGTGTCTTGCGAGTCCTTCGGATAAAAACCTCAATCGATTTGAAAGAATTAATCGCTATCTATCAGACTTGCCCGGAACACATTTACGTCAAGATGACATCCTACGTACAGCTTTATTGTTATGTCGTTAGGACTCGCAGAAAAGGATGTTTAGGTGGATTTTTTTCGCACGAACCCTAAGCAGCAACTATGATGTCATCGTAGTCGTCACGGATATCAAAATCAAAGTAATGTGTACGATTTCGATCGCGCTTGTAATAATAATGCCAGAATTCCTCAGCTAAAGGTTCGAAACCATGTTTATCCATGATGTCAAATAAGATTTGACGATTAGCAAGTTGTTTTTTTGTGAATTGATCATGAACTCGCGAAGATTTTTCATCAAAACAAAGATATCCTACACCCATATCCAAGCTTTCAGTATCAAAATGTCCCAGAAAATTATTTGGTCGTGCTCGGATTTCTGTTTTTAGTGGTGCAACTGTTACGTCAATCGCCGTGCCCAATGTATGAGAGGACGTTCGGCTGAGGTAAGACAAAGCATGAAAATCCTTTTTCATGTCATTAGGATAATGATATTTTTTTGCCAATGGAGTATCTTTCCATGCGGTCCATTCCGTGAAAAATGAAACAGCTTTTTGGGGACGGTAAGTATCGTAAACTTTTAAAGCTAATCCTTTAGTTCTTAATTCCTTGTGTATTTTCACTAAAGCTTGCGCCATTTCAATTTCGATAATACATCTATGTCCGTAATAGCCGGGAATTATACGTGGTTTTGTTTCATCAGAAGTGAACAGTGAAATTTCGTTTTTTCCATGCTTAAACCAATTACGCGCCATGACTGGTTCGAACAGAATAGTGCTGTCGACAAGATCAAGGTAGGTAAATTGCATGACGAATCTCCTTTCATGCTTGGATAGGTAAAAAATATAACAATCGTCTTGCTGCTTGGTTTGCCTCTCCATCTTTTAATTCTGCAGAGCGGATTTGAGTGTCTTTTTCATCTTTTAAAAAACCATTCTTTTCTAATACTCTACGAGAGCCAATATTATCATGACGTGCTGTTGCTTCAAGTCTTTCGATTTGATAGGTTTTTAAACGAGGTAAAGTTATTTCAAGTATTCTGAAAACAGCAGCTGTATAAATTCCATTCCCCCAGCTTTTCGGGACAAATACATAAGAGATTTCAGCTTGTTTACCATCGGGTTCAACCATGACTCCACCTAAAAATTGCCCTTTTGTAAGCGCTGTTCCCTCCTTTATTTCTCCTAAAAAAACTAAGAAATGGCTCCAGGGATGTTGATCCGATGTTCTTGACCACTCCGTGTAGCAGGCAAAACGTCTATCAATTTCTTCTTTACTTCGAACTGTTCCATCCAGGTAAGTTTTCATTGCGCGTTCTGATCCGTAGGTTTCGTCTAGATAAACACGATCACCGTCTTGAATTGGTCTGATTAACAACGTAAACTCCACTCCTGCTTTGTTCGTAAAATTATGTTCAACCGGTTTATAACCAGCGTGAAGAAAATTTATTACCGTAAATAAAAAAAACGTGAACACTTTACAATCCTCTCTTGTTAAACCGTTGCTCTAAAAATCTTTAATCCCCAGTACAGAAGAGTGCTGCCTAGAATAATATCCAAAACGTGCCTGTACCTTGTAATAACCTCCTGAATTTTGCCTGTTGAAAAAAATAAAGCAATGCAGACATAAAAAACAAGAGATATAGCAGCTAGTACAATTAAATAAGACAATTGTAAAAATAAAGTCATATCAGCCGTAATCACTGTTGAAAATATGGCAATAAAACGTACCGAACTCAACGGATTCGTCATGCTGATGAAAAATCCTGCCCAAAATGGCGAGCGTTTGAAAGATTCATCGTTTCCCACAGTTATTTTTACATCTTTCGGCATTGTGCATGTTTTATAAGCATTTATAAAACAAGTTAGTCCAAGCCACACCAGATAAGCGGCTCCGACAATTTTGAAAGAATAAAATAAGGCAGGATAGTGTGCTAGTATGCAGGCTAACCCCAAAACAGATAATGTTTTGATTGTAAAACTGCCAACAACAGCGCCAAAAACCGTCTCTAAACCGTTAGTTCTACTGGCCAAACTTGTACGAATGACCAAAGCCGTACATGGGCCGATGGCCAATAATCCAATCACATGTTGTGTGATAAGAAAAATAAGTCCGCTAAGATACATGCTTTCCAATCTAAATCTCCCCAGAGTTAGTTTACACAGAAGGAATAAATATAGACACTCCGAAAATTTGGGGGGTGTTTTTTAAAACCAACGCACAGGGTTTTTCCAAAAACAATCGATAAGGGTAGCTGTTGAATGAACGCCAGCTTTACGTTTCAGTTGTTGAATTTGTTCTTCAACAGTAAAACGAGAACGATCTGTGAGTCCCGCAATTTCTTTAGGTGTTTTACCAATGGATAAATAGGTTAGGCATTCAGCCTGCTTAGGGGTCAAACGAATACTTCTATCATCTACCGCAATGTAATAGTGAAGATCATCATTAAGTGAAAACAGGTGATCCCGTTTGACGTTTTCAGATAGGAATTGCATTTTCTTGTGAGTATCATGATTAACCGCTGAAACAATATAACCAAATCCTAAAATCCCAATTGGTTTTTTATGGTGATCGTAAATGGGGATTTTTGTATTATTTTGAACGACTGTACGTCCGTTAAGAAACTGGGCAATGCGTATTCGATTAGAAAACGGCTGTCCCGTTCTCATAACCTCTTGGTCGTCTTCAACAAAAAGACGAGCATTCTGTTCTGATACAAAATCGTAATCGGTTTTACCTTGAACTTTCTCTGAGTTGCCACCTCCGTATATCAAGTTGATCAAAAATTGATTACATCCTTGCGTGATAGAGTATGAATCCTTCCAAATAATGCAGATTGGCAATCCTTGAAACAATCGACAGAAATATTCTCCAATATGAGTTTTCCCATCGTGAATCTGGTGAAGAATATCGACGATTGCATCTGGGCTTGGATACACGCAACCCCCCTACCATTAACGGGTGTTACCGATCGTATACGGTAATGTACTTTATTCGTTGTGCTTATAGCAAGGCGTTTGTTACTGATTATGTTTTATAGTGTAAGATCTTTCTATCAAAACCTGATCATACATTTCATGCTGTCAAACTTTTTACCCCTTATAGAATTTTCGTTTTTCACGGCGGTAATATTATTGTTGTTTCGTTATGCGGGGTTTGTGGGGTTGTGCGTTTTTGGTGCGATAGCGATTTTAATTTGTAATATTCAAGTGCTTCGAGAGACTCAATTTTTCTTCCAATCAACTCCTGTTGCCTTGGGTACAATCATGTGTAGTTTGGCGTTTTTAACGTCTGATATTATTACAGAACATTACGGAATTAAAGCTGCCAGACTTAGCGTTTGTCTGGGATTTGTCATCCAAATAATTTTTGTAATTTCTATGCAAATCACCTTGGCTTACCAACCTCAAACGGATGTTTTTTTTCAGCCCTTACAAATTGTTTTCTCTCCTATGCCGCGTTTATTTTTCGCTAGCATCGGCACCTATTTGTTAACTCAGTTTATCGATATTTATTTGTTTGCTGCTATTAAAAAAAGATTGCCAACCAAGCAATGGTTGTGGTTGAGAAGCTTCGGAGCAACCAGTATTGCCAGTTTTGTGGATACAGCTATTTTCAGTATCTTGGCATGGTACATTTTGGCGACTTTTCCGTGCAGTATAAATAAGTTAGTATGGACCTACATTTTGGGTACCTATGTTTTTCGGATTTTTGTGATCTTATGGTCGACACCAATTATTTATCTCAGTTACGAATTCAAGAAAAAGCACCTTCCTTCAGTCGCATTCCCACAGGATATTGTGGCGCAAGATTAGGCAAAATTAAGACAATGCACGGGATAATTAAAACTCCCGCCTTTATTTTTTGCGCAACAAAAGCAGCAATGAAGGGTGTCGATATTGAAGTGGTTAAGTCAGCCGATACACAGATTATCTTATCGAACACGTATCATCTTATGTTAAGACCCGGCGGTCAATATGTTGAGGAAAGAGGTGGATTGCAAAAGTTCACAGGTTGGAATGGCCCTATGCTAACCGATTCTGGAGGGTTTCAAGTTTTCAGTTTGGGATCTGGCGATTATATTAGTGAACTTAAAAATCGTTATCATGCAGGACGATCAGGTGGCCAAAGTGGAATTGCAAAAATAACAGAAGAAGGTGTTATTTGTAAATCTTATTATGACGGGAGAGTGTTCAATCTTACACCGGAATATTCTATCGAATTGCAATGCCAGTTAGGTGCTGATTTAATTGTTGTTTTTGATGAGTGTACACCTTTTTCGCATGAATATGAGTTCACCAAAAAATCCACAGATCTTTGTCACCGATGGGCTTTGCGTAGTCTAGATAAATTTCAAGAAAACAGAAAAGAACATCAAGGTTTATATGGAATTATTCATGGAGGTATTTTCCCAGAATTACGTAAAGAAAGTGCCATTTTTAATAATGATTTGCCGTTTTTTGGACAAGCCGTTGGCGGATCTTTAGGCCAAACTCAAACTCAAATGGAAGAAGTTGTGTCTACAGCAATGGCGCATGCTTCGAAAGATAGGCCAACCCATTTGTTGGGGGTTGGGAAAATTGCTGATATTTTCATGGGTATTAAGTACGGTATTGATACTTTTGATTGTGTCCATCCTACGCGTATCGCACGACATGGTTGTGCTCTTGTAAAACGACAATTTAATAACCATCCAACCAGAGAGCATGTCAATTTGCGTAATGCAATTTATATTAATGATGATCAGCCTTTAGAAAATGATTGTGGTTGCCAAACTTGTAAAAATCATTCGCGCGCTTATTTGCATTATCTACTTACGGCACGTGAAAGTATCGTGATAAATTTACTAAGCGCCCATAATATCTATTTTATGAATCGTTTGATGCGTGATATTCGATCTGCACTGGAAGATGGTACCGTGAAAGATCTTGAAAAAGTTTATGTGTAAATAAGAGTGCCCAGAAAACAAGGTGGTAAACATCACCGTACTTCATTGCATTTAACCAAAAATTAACACTTATTAACAAGATAATTAATTATGTATTGCCTCAATTTTATTCGTATGTCACATAGCTTAAATAAACTGATTGTACATTTGAAGGGTGCTTTGACGATTGGACAATTACACGTCATTTTTCCCAATCAACAAATGCGAACATTTTCGGGCAGACAAAAAGGAGCGACAGTTACATGGTTGATTCATGATTGGGAGTTTGTAGATTTATTGGTTAAAAATGGTTCAATTTCATTGCCTGGTGCTTATGCACGTGGACTTTGGACAGCTTCTAATTTGATTGATTTTATGTCTTTGTGTTTTCAAAATAATTCTTTCTTACAGTTTTCAAGAAAGCGTGGTTCTTGGATTTCATGGTTGATCAAGCAATTATATTCTGACAAACATTCCTACGATTTTGTTTTTGATCAATTTATCGATCATTGCTGCGCTGAACAAGTCGAACATTATCATAAATTACTAAATACAAAATCGAAGATGCGTATTTTAGATATGGGTTGCGATAGTGGAATTTTCGCGAAGTTCGCTATTCGCAATAATCATGAAGTTACGGTGCTTACATTATCAAAATCGAGCTATCAAAAAGCAAAAAATGTTTTGCAAAAGGATTTAGAATTGGAACGTGTCAGTCTAATTTATAACGCCAATCTAAAAAATATGGTTGATCGTTATGATTTAATCACAGCTATGGGACTGTTTGAAAATTTGCGTTTAGTTGATTTGCAGAAGGTATTTCAAACGATGAAAAACAATCTTTCGAAAACTGGTTTTGCGGCTATTCAAACTTTGTTTGTTCCACATGGAACTGACAATTATCTGGAAAAATATTTATTCCAAAGCAATATCATTCCTAATTTGAATCATTTTAGACGTGAAGCAGCAAAACAAGGTTTAGACATGACACAGGTCGAAACAACTGATAAGACTTGTGTTTCTCACTTGAAAAAAGTATATGAAATGATTAAACAGCAAGTATCAGCCGAAAAATCTGCTGATTTGTTAAGGTCATTAGAGTATTGTTGCGCTAACGTGATTGCTGCTTTGAAAACTGGCAAGGCAAGTATTGCTCAGATTCAGTTACAGCACTCTGTTACAAAAGACAATGTTATCCAATTGGCGATATGACCTCCCATGAAAAAGGCATTTTTGCCGAACAGTTAGCCGCACGTTTTCTTGTCGGTGTTCAAAATATGACGATTTTAGAACACCGTTACAAAACTTATTGTGGTGAAATTGACTTGGTTGCGATTGATCTGAACAAGATTCTTGTCGCAGTTGAAATCAAACAGCGCAGAACAATTGATGAAGCACGTTATGCTATTACACTTTATCAACAAAGACGGATTACTAAATCTATGGAAATTTTTTTATGCCGCAATCCTGAAGTGGGTTACGAAGGAATGCGTTTTGATGCAATTTTATTTAACCGCGATCTATCAGAACGTTTATACATGAAAAATGCATGGATTCCAATATAGTTAAAATTGTTATAAAATAAATATATAATAAACTGTCATGTCGAGATAATGGCAGATATTAATTTTGCTGATCCATCTTTTGCCGCCGGCATTGCTGCAGCAACCAATACTCCATCATCAATGCCCGCTGGATTTGATGGAGGTCTTCCGGATAGTGCTACGAAGCCACCTGCTACGGGTAGTTCTGGAGGAGGATCTAAACCATTACCACCGACAAAGATCGATAATTTATTAAGTTGTGATGGCTCTGTAGATTTTTTATCTATTCATTTGCCAGCAATTCTTGTGGTTGTTCTTGCGGGTGAGGCGTTTGGACTTATTTTGTGGCTAGTTATGACACTAGTGACAGGGTCAGGTTCATCCAGTTCCTTTGGGCAGCTCAATGGTGTTTTGCGTTTAGTGGTCATGCTGTTAGCTGGATTATTTATACAACGAGGTATGTATATACGCAATATGTGGCCAGGAATTTGGCCTGATGGTGGTAACAACTTATGTGGAGGAAGTAAAACAAACCCTGCAGCGATGGCTGCCATGATTTCAAGTGCTGGGGGTGTTTCCGCCATGGCTGACAAGGTTGGTGGCCTTGGTGACTTGGCTGGTATGTCTGGCGGTCTGGGTGGACTTGCAAGCGCATCGGGTGGATTTAGTAGTTTGTTTAATTCTTTTCCCGGTGGAATTGCTGGAGCGGCAGCCGGTATGGGTGGAATTGCTGCACTTATTGCAGCATCCGGTGGTATTGGTTCTTTAACAAAAGGATTAACAGGAGGTCTTGGAGAATTAGTTTCAGGAACAGCTGGAGGATTAGGATCAATTATAGGTGCAGTACCTGGTGGTCTTGCAAGCATAGTATCTGGGGTTAGTGGAGGTATTGGAAGTGTTATTAAAAGCGTTCCTAACGGACTTGGTGACGTTGTCGGCGCAGTGTCAGGCGGTATTGGTGGCGTTATTTCTGCAGCTGGAGGATTAGCTGCACTAACGGCCGGTGTGGGTGTTGGTGGATTGAAAGATTTAGCTGATCATTTACCAGGAGGTTTGAGCGATATTATGTCAGCAGCCGGTGGTGGATTAGAAGATGTTGCATCGTTGTTAGGGTTAGGTGCAAGTGGTGTTGCTGGAGCAGCAGGTGATTTAGCATCTGGCGTTGGTGGCCTCGCATCCGGTGCTGGTAGTAAATTAGAGCAATTGGCTAGTTCTTTCGGAGGGCTAGATGGTCTAGCTTCTCACCTTGGTGGTGCAGCCGGATTACTGGCTTCTGTTGCTGGTGGTGGTGGTTTGGCTGCGCTTCATGGTTTGGCAGATTTGGCTGGTGGTGGTGCGTCACTTGCTTCCATGTTATCAAAGCTTCCTGTATTAAGATCAGGATTGTCTCTACTGTCAGGTCTAGGTGGTGGCGTATCAGGACTTCTATCTGCCCTCACATCATTGGCATTCAATAAGCCTTCAGCACCTTCTACGCCGGCACCAAGCAGTGCCGCCCCAAGTCCAAGCGCCGCTTCTTCTGGTAGTGAAGACAATCCATTCGGATAATACTAAGCACACACGGTTATTTGGGCCAAACGCAATTCTTCTTCCATTACAAGTTCATCATAATTCCACAAATGTAGTCGTATAAGACTTTCTGTACCTGATTTGCGAATAATAAAGCGACTTTTAAAAGGCAACTCAGCACTGATCTTAGCAATATTTATCGTCTCAAACCGATGTTGCTCTACCGGTATGTTAACGTGCTTGGATGGCATCAAAGGAAACAGATGTGTAATTGTGCTAGCCGCTTCTTTTCTATCACATAGGATTGATATACATTGAAGTGCTGTTAATAATCCATCGCTGGCACACACATCTGTACCAAACAGTATGTGACCTGATGGTTCTCCTCCCACATAAGCGTTTTGCGCACGCATAGCAGCATATACATGACTGTCTCCCACATCGGTTAGAGTTGTTTCTATATTTTTAGAGACAAGAAAATCTTGCAAAGCCGGGTTGGCTACTTGTGTTGTAACGATTTTTTTTGATGTGTTTAAGTGAATACCTAGAAAGCCTAAAAGGCATTCGCCGGAAACAATATTTCCCTGTTCATCAACTAAAACAATACGATCAGCGTCACCATCTAAAGCTATGCCAATATCAGCTTTGTGAGATTTAACCCAAGCCGATAACCCGTTTGGATGTAATGACCCGCAATCTGCGTTGATGTTACAACCATCGGGTTCTGTTCCATACGTAATAATATCTGCACCTAATTCCCGCAGGATGATAGGGGCAATTTTGTAAGCAGCACCGTTGGCACAATCAATAACAATTTTGTAGTCTTGCAGACTGAAGTTGGGAGGAAAATAACTTTTTATATACTCGATATAACGACCAACGGCATCATCGATACGTTTCACCTTGCCGACGTGATGTGTCAAAGAAGTTGAGGGCATATGTTGGAAATAATCTTCTATCGTCGTAATTGCTTGTGGTGACAATTTTGCACCATCAGTCCCAAACACTTTAATTCCATTATCATGAAAAGGATTGTGAGATGCTGAAATCATAATCCCTGCTGCGCATCGCATAGAACGTGTCAAAAAGGCTACGGCAGGAGTGGGTATAGGGCCAACTAGATAAATCTCAATTCCTAATGAAACCAATCCGGCAACTAAAGCGCATTCAATCATATATCCTGATTCACGCGTGTCTTTACCGATAACACATTTAAGAGTCTGGTTTGGATGAGTTTTCTGTAAATATAGGCCGATACTTTGAGCAATTTTCACGAAACTGAGAGGATCGATGGGGAATTGATTGACGGTGCCACGAATACCATCGGTCCCAAAAAGAAAAGACATCTCTGTACGAATAGGGGGTGTTTGCTTTATTCTATACCAAATAGACAAGACTACGATCAGTTATGAAACGTTTACTCTGGTTGGCAGCATTTGGCTTCTTTGTGTCTTGTTCGATGCATGAAGAATATACACCCCCGTCGCCTATCGAACTAAAACCCCGTCGCACAAAGCCTCCTGTGTTTGAGCAAGATGTATCTGTCGATAAGTTTGGCGATGAAGGTCTTGAGCCTGTAGATATTGAAGAAAAAGTTGAAGATTTTGATCATCGAATAGAACAACAAATGAAAATTCAAGATGATATTGCGATAGCAGAACGTAAAAATCGCGCACACAAACTAACAGAAGTTGCAAAGAAAAACATTAAAATTGAACGCAAAACAGCGGGACAAATACCTGTTACAAAAACGTCTAAAGTTAAAACGGTAGTTCCGGCACCTAAACCTGTTAAGCCAGTAGAAAAACCTGTACTTTCTGATGATTCAGATGATGATCTAGAAGATTAACTTTTTCCTCACTTTTTACATACTCAAATAAACATAGAACATAAAAATCCTCAGAAGTGTGCACAACAAAAAGAATGTGAAACCAGTTCCTTATAAACCCTGTGATGTTTATCGGCTATTGGATCACCTATATGCAGAGGATAAAGAAAAATCTCCCTTACTGGGGGATACTCTTAATCCTAAAAATGATTTAGTTAATATCAAAAGCAATATTACTTTTGGTCACCAAGCTTCGGGAGTTCATCAGGTCGTTCAAGCGAATGACGGTACGTACGATATTTTGCTTAATAATTTGAGTTTAGCTGGTATGTACGGAGCTTTACCAGATACGTATGGAGAAGAAATTGCCGATCGCAAAAATCAAGATATGCGTGATTTTTTGGACATCTTCCACCATCGATTAATGGGATTATTATATCGTTTCTATCGGAAGAATCGAATTTTTTTGGGATCAACAAATATCAAGAATAATATCCTTGGTAGAATTTTGCACAACTTAACAGGGATGTCTTTATTCCAAAAACCGTTCCCGTTCCAAGAAACAGGCATTTTCCCACTATTTAATCTGTTTTGGAGAAATACGACCTCTATTGCTGGTGTGCAAGAACTTATCCGATGTTATTTTCACGTTAGTACAACGGTCATTCCTTTCTTAGGTGGATGGATTTATCCCGACAAATCAGCTCTTAGTTACCTGAATAAATCTTATCAGGTATTGAACAAATCTTTATTCATTGGTCGAAAAACGTGGGATGACACGTATGGATTTACAATTTGTATTGGTCCTTTAGATTTCAAACAATATTTGAATTTTATCCCGTCAACACAGCAAGATTTCCCGATCTTACAGCAGTTGTTATCGTATTATATTGATAATTCCTATCATGCGCGATTACAGCTTCGTTTGAAATCTGATACCGTCCCTGCTTTGTATTTGGGGCAACAAAGTCACTTGAATTTCACAACCTGGCTATCTTCAAAATCGAAGCATATCAAGGACATGTCCGTGTCAATCTGTATTTTCCAAAATTAAATTGTATTCGAAGCACACTGACATCATAATAGACCAGAGAGTAATTTGTTTAGAGGAATCATGATTTTCGCAATATTAAGCTTGTGTTTTGCGTCGGTGGACTTAGTACCTATACAACCAGCACAATTTGCAGACGCTGTTTTGAAACATGTGTAGGATGGTGCCAATACAGCTTTAAAAACTTTCAATCCGTTCACAATCTTAACAGATAAGTTTGCTCCGCGGTTCAATAAAGATCCTAGAACACCACATTTAGTTCAGCTAGATGGAAAAGATGTTGGTGTAATTCTTTTTGGTTATTGGGGAACTGGGGAAAATCAAAAAGAACACTTTGATTTTCTACCCTATGGACCAGAGTTTTATAGTCACTTTGATGCAGTTATTCATGCTGCACTGGATTGGTATAATGGATTAGAACATAAAACAACCTTGATTCTCAGTTTGCATCCAGAACGTTGTGGAGATTGTTTAACTCCGGAGAATGGTTGGACTGTAGATCCTGGAAAAACAGATGAACAAACAAAAAATTGGGCAATTAATGCCGGTGATGCTAGACAAGACCTTGCTCTTAAAGGTGTTGTGGGTCCAGCAGAAGAAGGATTTGAGGCAGGGCAATTACCAGAAGGTATTGCTGCACGTTCTTGGTTTTTACGGTCTTTAGTGGTAGCAGGTCCTGCTGTTTAGTACTGATTAGGAAATGATTCCTTCTCTTCTCAGGATATGAATTCGGTCTTGCCATTTGTCAGTCACTTTAACATTCAAAAATAAATGCACGCGGCAACCTAATTGTTGTTCAAGATCCAAACGGGCTTCTGTGCCAATTTTTTTAATCATACTTCCCTTATGTCCCAACACAATGGGTTTATATCGATCTGCAGACACAACGATGTTGTGGTGTATGCGAACACTACCATCTTCCTGTTGTCCGTAGGTATCACACTCAACATATAACTCATAAGGAATTTCTTGTCGTAAACATAGCGTCGCTTTTTCACGAGTAATTTCGCTGCTCCACACTTTTTCACTAATGTTTGTAAGCTGATCTTCAGCATATAACCAGGGATGTTGCGGAATATGTTTTAAAATGGCTGCTTTTAATTCGTCTAGCCCCGTTCCCTGCAATGCGGAAATAACAAAAGCACCTTCTATCATTATTTCTTTTTTTAAATCTGATTTATTGATGACAACAAGATGGGGACGATCTTTTAGTTTACGTCGTAATGTTTCCAGAAATTCTGGCTGATAATCACCTGGATCAACCAGGATTAAAACCAAATCCATATCACGAAGAGCACGATAAGCGCTGTCAACCAGAGCTTCTTCAAACTTTCCTTTACTGTTAAAAATGCCGGGTGTATCAACAAAAACAACCTGTGCATCACCCCATATAGCAACGCCTTGTATTTGTCGGCGCGTTGTTTGAGGTTTGTGTGTGACTATTGATACTTTTTGTCCCACAAAAGCGTTAGTTAACGTAGATTTGCCACTATTAGGTTTACCAACTATGGCCACCATTCCGCATTGTCGATTTTGATGCATAGATTAATGCCTGTTTTAAATTTTCTTCCGTACGCGCATGAATTGTTATCAAGGGCGCACCTTTCTTTACATTATCTCCCACATGGACGTGTAAATATACTCCGGCTTCTATATGTTTTGGTGCTCCTGCCAATTTGGAAATTTCAATGACATCTTTATTGCTGATAGTTAGAATCTTTTTTGATTCTGCAGAATGAAGGGTTTCTTGAAAAGTCGCTTCAGGGATGGAATGTAAAGGCCCACCCTGAGCGTGACAAATTTCTTGAAATTTATCCCATGCTTTTCCTGATGATAAAATTTGAGCTGCATCCTGTTTAGTGCCTACCATCTTGAACAAAATATTAGCCATGCGACAGGCTTTTTCTTTTAGTTGTCGAGGCGCTGACGATGTATTACGTAAAACGTCCAATACATCAGCAGCTTCAAGCGCGGGACCAATGCCATTTCCGATGGGGGTATTTCCATTTGAAATCATGATATGCACATTTAGTCCAAAAGAACGAGAAACGGCTTCAAAATGTGATTTCAAAAATAAAGCTTTTTTGCGCGTTTGAACTTTAATATCTTTTCCTACAGGAATATCGATTAAAACGTGGGTTGCTCCTGCGGCAATTTTTTTGGATAGAATGGATGCAATAAGTTGACTGTCATAATTAAGATCTAATTTGCGTTCAATTTGAATAAGAAGATCATCCACGGGACTAATATCTGTATGGCCACCCCAAGCAAAGCATCCACCAGTTTTGCTGACAACATCATGAATTTCTTCTGCAGATAAAGCAACGTTTGTAAGAACACCCATCGTGTCTGCGGTTCCAGCAGGAGAAGTAATAGCCTGAGATGATGTTTTGGGAATAATCAATCCTGCGCTGGCAACAATAGCAACAAGAATGGGGGTGACCCGATTGCCAGCTACACCGCCGACACAATGTTTATCTACAATGATTTTTTCCTTCCAATGCAACCTTCTTCCTACATCGATCATTGTTTTTGTTAAATAAATCGTTTCAGATTCTGATAATTTATTGGAGGTACAGGCTGTCAAGAAAGCTGCAATTTGGACATCAGATAAACGGTGGCAAGATATAGCATGAATAATTGTTGAAAAATCTTTTTTTGTTAGTGTTAATCCATCAATTTTTTTATGGATAATACGTAAACAATCAAAAGGAAGTTCTGAAGAATTGCTACAAGTTGGGTGCATTTGGCACGCCCAAAAACTCACGGATTTGACCCACAATAGATTTATGAATTTGCTCTTCTTCTTGCGTTTTTTTGTCCAAATAAATTTGAAAATCTTTTTCTCGCAATCCTTCTTCGTAAACAATCTGATCTGCAATATGTTGAATGCGATCATGATATTTATCAATCATTTTAATCATGAAATCACGTTTAATCGCGTAGACTTGTACATGTGTTACAGCTATGGCAGATCGTTCGCGTTTTTTTCCGGTCATAACGGCGTTTACTCCCACAACGTCAAATTGTTGTAGAATTTTTGTTACCAGTATTTTTTCAGCGGCCATTTTTTTAGTTAATTGAACGACACCGGATTTGATCAGAAACAAAACATCGCCCTTGTCTCCCTCTGAAAAAAGATATTGTTGTGGAACAAACTCAAGAAGTTTCATGTGATCAGAAAGCTGTTTAATTTCATCTTTTGAACAAACAGAGAATAAAAATGACTTTTTCAATAATCCTTCAATATCGCTTTTTGATATTTTGGGACTCCATAATTCCAACATTTTTGAATAGTTATTTTTTGGTAAATTGACGCGCATACTGTAAGCGTACATAGGCACTTCGTGCTGACTTAGTGTGTACCATATGATCTTATAAACAAGGGTTCTTATTTCGTATAAATTCTCAAAACTGTCAATTAATATTTCGGCTGCAAACTCCATACTGTAACCATCACAGTTTTTAATGTGAATAACGACATTATCTTGGTACCAGTCTCGTGCAGCTAGATGTGGTAACTGTTTTAATTCAGTTGTTAGGATATCAACAATCATTTGAGGGGGAACATTGGGATGAACGTGAAAAGGTACTTGAAGTCGTGTTGAATTTGAAGAACCGCGATAGTTGTAAACAATGTGACTAAGCATCGCGGTATTAGGTATAAACATAAGATTTGCTGTAATGTCTTCCATGACAACATAGCGCCAGTTGATGTCTAATATTTTTGCTTCATGGTCATGAATTTTTAGGAAGTCTCCTTTTTTAAAGGCAGGATTAATATTTAAAGCGATCCCTGCAAATAATTCTTTCACAACGTCTGTGCCTGCGTAACCCAACAGTAAAGTAGATCCACCTACTAGCGTCGTTAGAAGATGAAATTCTTTTTTGAACACAAGTAACATGATAAGCAATACAAAGGTTGCATAGATCAATCCAGAAATAGCTGATCTCAAAAAGCTTGTGGACAGTGTTTCCCCTTTTTTAGTATCAATGAAAATTTGATTCCAGACGTATTTGTCGATGAGTTTATTTGCCAAATAGGCAGCTATGAAGAAGATAAAAATCCAAATTGAACTATCAATATAAACATCTATTTTTTTTAGTTCGGGATGGATGATGGGATGAAGAAAATGCCACAAGATACCAATAATACAAGTTGCTAACGATAAGATGAGTATCCTATGAAGTATGTTTTTCATGTGACGCGTGAAAAAATGAATTAATAGGATCAAGGTTCCTAATAAAACACCAACCCCCAGTGTCATGCCAGCGACGTGTAATAATTCTTGTAATGAGGTCGTTTCCATATCGATGCGTTATAAAGCTTTTATTTCAGTGTAAGGAGGTTTAGTAAAGAAAAAGTTTATTGAATCTTGCTAGTAATATTGATGACACAGTACAATAATGAAGGTTTTTCTTGTGGTTTTGTTTCTTCAACATTTATTTTTCTTACTCTATTCGTATCATATGCGTTATTGCATTAATTGCTTGTGACAGTTTTTTGGCAACCTATGTTCCTAAACAAGCTAAGACTTTATTGAATGATACTTTGTCTGGGACGATCGTTGTTCTTTACGGTGTTGTTTTCTATGCTGTACTGAAATTTGTCAGTTCCAGCATGAAGTACCTTAACGATTTAATTTTCTTCCCCATAATTAATGATATTATCCGTGTTTTCAAGTTTGCTGCTTGTAAACATATTGCCCGCCTTCCGTTGTTAGAAGTGGAAAAAATTAATCCTGCCGTTATTGTTAGTCGATTTTGGCGGATGTCTTTAAGTATGTACCGTGTGTTCAAAACACTTTTGGTTCAAGTTATTCCCACAATTGTGAAATTTATCGTTATTTTTATAGCCTTATACAATCTACATGTTTTGAATGACAGAATTCTTTTGATATCTTCATGCGGGTTGTTGTCTATAATTTGGACTTTATTTCATTATGTACGTCTAAAAAAGCAGTGTTGGACTGTGACCGATACAGCCAATTCTGTGGCACAAGACTATCTATCCAACATGTATTGGCATAAATATTACTACCAACCTTTCACAGATTTTTTGGATGGATATTTCAAAAAAGAAGCAACCACTTGGAAAACCCAGAATATATGGTTAAATCTGGTTTTTTTATCATTTGAATTTACAGTCTTTTTGTTTTCATGCTGCGTTTTATATGCCACATTTATCAAAATTAAAAGTGGTGTTTTATCAGGAGGTGACTTTTTGCTGGTAGAAGGATATTTGATAGCCCTACTGGTACCTTTTCGCGAATTATTTACAGAGATCCGCGCCATTGTAGATACACGCGTCGACTTGGAGCCAATCCAAAAGTTATTTTCTTCTACTATAGAAGTTCGTCAATCTGTTCCGACAGTGTATACAGATACGCTGCAAATTAAAGAGCTTAGTTTTGGATATCCCACGCGCTCTGACGTCATCAAAGATTTTTCACTAGATTTAAAAAAGAAAGATCGGTTATTAATCTCTGGTCCCAATGGTTCTGGAAAAACAACATTGTGTCATTTAATTTTGGGTTTGTTACCACCTTCACAAGGTCACATTTTATGGAATGGAATGCCTGTAAACACAACACCCTTCGATATTCTTTCAAAAGATATGATGTACGTATCAGGGCAACATCCTTTTTTAGATCAAATGGTAGAAACACATTTGACCTTTGGCAGGATTGCAAAAAAAGATGATATTCAGAAAGCTTTATTGCAAGTTTGTTTACCTGTTTCTCTGGATGCAAAAGTCAAAGAATTGTCCTTAGGAGAACGTCAGAAAATTTTATTGGCACGTGCTTTTTTGCTCAAACCAAAAATTCTTATTCTAGATGAAGCGCTGTTCATGGTTGATTCTGAAAGCCAAGAAGATATTTTGACCAAATTTGATACATTTATCGATATTCTGATCGTCGTTTCACATCAGCAACCAACATTAACATTTACGCATAAAGTGGATTTAAATACTTGGTAAATAGCGTTTTGTAGATTTCACAGGCACGTCAGAATCCAGAATTTGGAAAAAGAGGCCTGAATCTTGGCAGCATGGTTTTATTTCACCAATGACCATATCTCGATTTACCTCTCGGCCAACATGTAAAGTGTTTGGAACTTTGACAAGTCCCGAATAGACAGTTTTATAGGTTGATCGGCACTGCGATGTATCGTGGCTGATGACAACGGTGTACATATTCAAATTGCCGGTATTATGCGGTGTGATAATTTTTTCAATGATTCCACTGTTGGCTGGACGAACGTAGCGTTCATTACGGGTATTTAAAATTTTGATTCGGTTGTTTTTCTTATCAACAATAAATTTACGGTCTTCATTATTAACGGGCCAAGTAAAGCAGGGTCTTGTTCCACAGCAGTTTTGATAGCTTTTTCCCGTAGTGGTGGCAATGCCCTTTTTCTTAGATCCTAAAGCTGTGCTGATCAAAGCAGCACCAAATCCAGCCCCTCCTGTTGCCAAACCCAATAAAGGTAAAGCCGTACTTTTTAGGAACCCTCCTCCATTCTTTTGTCCTAGGAATTCGTTTCGTGTAACGATAGGTGGTGCATCGAAATTTTCTCCTCCATCTCCTTCGAACGTTTGATTGAAGTTGCTAGCCTGTGGTTTTCTCTTTCCCCCTGTTCGTATTGTGTAATCTTTTGTGTCAGGTGATTCTGCCCCTAATCCACCAGCAAAAGCCATGCGAGGTCGTAAAGCAGCCAGAGCCCCCCCAGCAGCAATGAAGGGAGAACATAATTTGGGAAAAAGTCCCAATCGTTTCACAATAACATGCGTTGTTCTAGGCATACGACCAACATTTGGACCAGCGTCCTCTGGATCATAAACATCTAAATTGTCTAGATCTTTTGATATCCTTTTTGATAAAAACCGCTCTTCAAGAGATTTGCGATGTAAAAATTTTCTCCTATGCACATGTAACCGACGCCCTTTTGTTAAGGGATACCCAGGTCGTAATTGATTAATGAATGATAATTCTTTTTTTGTCATACCGTAAAATTTAGCAATACCGTCTAGTGTTTCTCCCGGATTAACGTAATGATGTTGAAACATGCGTGGTTTATATTCGATGCTTGCTGCGTAGAGTTTTTCTAACACACAACCATCCAAGACTAACAACGCCAAAGAAATTTTTGATAGAAGAATTTTCTGCTTAATCGATACCATGGGATATGAACGATGACTCCCCATCATCATGTTGGCATTAATTAAAATTTAATACAATTTTCAATAAATTTTAGCATCTTCATGAGAACCGTATTTAACCACCTTCCTGCTACCCTTTAATTTTTCTTACTAAAAACTTTAAAATATTATCTTGATCGTCATCACTCACGCGCTTTTTGTCAAAAAACATCACAGGTAAGCCATCAAACTTTTGTTTTTGCGTTAGCGTTAAAGAATCTTGAAGAACCTGTGATGTTATCCCTGGAAAAGGAGTTTCCAACACTTCCATACACTCAGAAATAATACCCAGTGTTATGGGCTTATCTGATTCCATCAATGTTTCAAACAATGCTTTGTTTTTTGCACTGTCTTTTAAAACCTGACAACACGACATATATGCCAAGGTTCCTTGATTTATGGGATAGGGTTTATAGATAAATAACAGTTTACCCTTATTACAAAAATCTTTTTTGATTGTGGGAAATATTTTGCGATAGAAATCTAAACAGTGTTCACACCCAATATCAAAATAATTTATCAGTACATGCTTTGCCTTATGTGAACCGTAAAGCACGACATAAGGATGCTTTGTGATCACCTTAGAAAATAGAAAAAAAAATAGCAAGAAAAACACGCTAAAAATTAATTAGATTTTAACCCCACTGAATTTATTATAGTATGTAAGTTCTAATGTAAATTAAGAAAGGCGTTAATTATGTTACTAACTCTAATTTTAAACTTAGTTGCCACAACTCATGCTTCTCAAAACTATGCGAGCCAGCAGGAAGAGCCAGCTAATTCAGTCAAACAGAGTATTGCAAGGTTGGAACAGTTCATAAGCTCTGTACAAGAAAATGATCAGAACGGATACTATAGAACTGTGGAGGCCTCTTTCCCAAAAACCAGAGCTAATATATATGGAACCTTTGAAGATAGAAACACATATCAAGACGCAACGGAAGAAGAAAAAGCAACACTAAAACGATTAGGATCAACTTTGGTTTCTTTGCTCCAAGCAATCAAACAAAAAGACTTTTCTAATGAAAATTTTGAAAGCTCAAACTATCCCGCAGGAACTTTAACAATTAGACCACTATTTCCTGAAGCATAGCCAGACATTTCAAGAAATTTCATAGATCCTCACTTGCGTGAGAACGATCATTGCATAAGTTGTTGAAGGGTGTAAGCCGGATTCTGTACGTTGAAAACGTTAAGGACATTCATCTAGAACCAGGGTCACCCCTAGCTTCAAGCAGCCTACCCAGATGCAGCGTGCAAACGCGCCTAATGCATCTCTATTTGGCCTTGCTCCCGGTGGGGTTTGCCGATGCAGTGTGTTGCCACATGCATGGTACGCTTTTACCGCACCTTTTCACCCTTACCCATTCGAAAATGGGCGGTATCCTTTCTGTTGCACTTTCCCTAACACCAAGGTTCCCCCGGATGCCGCCTGGCGTTACCAGGCACCGTGTTTGCAAGGAGTCCGGACTTTCCTCGGAAATGTAAACATTCACGCGTCCTTACCCCTTCATAGATATTCTAGAGTTTTTTACAGCCTAAAGGAACAGCGCATTGCTAGATCAGCGGTTTTATAGCATAATGTCGTAGATTCGTATAGCATTTTAAGTCTCATTATGATCGGAAAATTTGTTTCGGAAGTTCAACAAGAGTTTCAGAAGATTGTCTGGCCATCTTGGCAAGAAACAAAACTAACAACGATCTTTGTTCTAATCTTCGCGGCCATTATGTCGATTTATCTTCTCATCGTAGATCAAATTATATTTAGACTGCTGTCCCTTATCATTATAAAGTAGGCAAACAGATGACAGCAGCACCAACACCTAATAAATTCAAATGGTACATCATCCAGACTTATGCCAAAGCTGAAGAAAAAGCAGCTGAAAGAATAAAAGAAGATGCTGAAAAAATGGGGCTGTCTTCTTCCATTAAAGAACTATACATGCCTAAGGAAAGATTCGCGACAATTAATAAGCTAGGCAAGCAGGTCATAAAAGAAAGAAGTGTTTACCCCGGATATGTTTTTGTGCATTGCGATCTAAATGCTCATCTTCACAACCTTATCAAAAACGTCGACAAAGTCAGCGGGTTTTTGACCATTTCGGCCGGCGGAAAACCCGTCGAAATTAGTATTAAAGAAATTACTGGTATTAAAGAACAGTCCGAAGCCAGTATGACCAAAGAGATGAAAGAAGAATTTAGAGTTGGCGAAACAATCGAAATTCGTGATGGAACTTTTGGTGGATTCCATGGTACCATCAAAGATGTTGACAATAAGCAAAAAGTTTATCAGGTCGAAGTGACGATTTTAGGTCGTCCGATTATGGTCAGCTTGGAAGAAATTAATATCAGAAAAGTTGGGGGAGAAGAGTAATGTCCACTAAGGTGACAAAAAAAGTCACAGCCGTTGTGAAACTGCAAGTTGCGGCAGGCAAGGCTAATCCAGCACCTCCTGTAGGTACCGCTTTGGGTCCAAAGGGTGTAAACATTATGGATTTTTGCAAGCAATTCAATGATCGTACGAAAAAAATGGAACCAGGCACACCGATTCCTGTCAAAATGTTGGTTTATGCAGATCGTAGTTTTACCTTTGATATGGGGCTACCACCTAATACTTATTACATCAAAAAGGCAATCGGATTAGCAAAAGGTCATATGAAGCCGGGAGCCGGCGATCCTATCGGAAAGATCACAATGTCGCAAATTACTACGATTGCTCAAGAAAAAATGAAAGATATGAACGCCAATACAGTGGAAGCGGCTGCCAGCATGATTGCGGGATCTGCACGTTCCATGGGGCTAGAAGTAATAGAGGGATAATCATGTCAAAAAGAATGGTCGAATTAAATAAAACTGTTGATCTCAAGAAGGTATATACGCTTTCTGAAGCTCTTGAAGTGATTAAATTAAACGCTAAAGCAAAATTTAATGAAACGGTTGATGTCTCTATTAACTTAGACATTGATGCAAAAAAGACAGATCAAAATATTCGTGGCAGCTTGGCGCTCCCTCACGGCACTGGACGTACTTGCCGTGTTGCCGTTGTTGCCAGCGAAGCTAAAGCAGCTGAAGGAAAGAAAGCAGGCGCTGATATCGTTGGCGGTGAAGATCTCATCGAAAAAATCACAAAAGGTGAAGTTGATTTTGATGCTTGTATCGCCACACCTGATTTGATGGCGAAAATGAGTAAAGCTGCACGCGTTCTTGGTCCGCGTGGTCTTATGCCGAATCCTAAATTAGGTACAGTAACAAACGATGTTGCGGCAATGGTTGAGTCCTTGAAGAAGGGTCGTATCAATTTTAAAAACGAAAAAGCGGGCGTTGTTCACGTTCCAGTTGGAAAAGCCAGTTTCTCTGTCAAACAATTGCAGGAAAATATTGAAGCGTTTTTGTCTGAATTGAAAAACGTTAAACCTTCCTCCGTAAAAGGAACCTACATAAAAAATATGTTCATTTCTTCAACTCAGGGGGTATCGCTGATGTTCCAAGCGAACTAAACCCTTCCGGTAGGAGTACTGTCGGAAACTGCAGGTCTGGGGACAGCACCAGATAATGGATCAAGCGCGATGATTCGCCAGCAATAGACGTAACAAAAAGGAGATAATGAATGCTGAATAAACAACAGAAAAATGATCTGGTTGGACAACTTAAGCAAGATTTATTGAACAGTGAATTCATGGCCGTGACAAAAAATCGTGGTTTAACCGTGTCTGAAGTAACTGGTTTGCGCAAGCAAGTTAATGCTTTGGATAATTGTAATTATCGTGTCGTAAAAAACACGCTACTTGAATTGACAGTGCATGGATCATCTGCTGAAGATCTAAAAGATTTCTTTGTTGGCCCAACAGCAGTCGCTTATGGTATGGATCCGGTTGGATTGGCAAAAACGCTTGTTCAGTTTGTGAAAAATCATGAAAAATTGACGGTTGTCGCAGGCTTTATGAGCGGACGAATTTTATCTGACAAAGAAATTGAAGAACTGTCTAAACTACCATCACTACCAGAGCTTTTGGCTCAAATCGTTTCTTTCATCAACGGAGCAGCTGTCGAGTTGCGTCGTTTGATGTTGGCACCAGCTATGGAAATACATCGTTTGTTAACCGTGATTGCCGAAGGTAACGGTAATTAATTTAGGAGGAGAATCAAAATGGCTAAAGTTGAAAAACTAATTGAAGACATTAAATCATTAACATTAATGGAAGCGGCTGAAGTAGCCAAAACCTTGAAGGAAGAGCTAGGACTTCCTGATGCTGCTCCTGTTATAGCAATGGCCACCGCCGGTGCACCAGCTGCTGCTGCCGAAGAACAAACAGAATTCACCGTAACACTAACCGAAGTGCCTGCCGATAAAAAAATCGGTGTCTTGAAAGTTGTTCGTGAAATTACCGGTCTAGGCCTTGGCGAAGCCAAAGCTGTTGTTGAAGGCACACCAAAAGAACTGAAAGCTGGTGTAGACAAAGCAACTGCCGAAGATATTAAAAAGAAAATTACGGAAGCTGGCGGTACGGTAAAAGTAAGCTAAAAACTTGTTTTTAACAAGTGTTGATGCGTAGGTCTGACTTTTGCAATTGGGGAATCATTAATGAGCGCAGCATACGACTATAATCGCGACTATCGGTACTGGTTTGGTAATTTCAAAGAAGCTGTTGAGCTTCCCAATCTTATTGCCCTTCAGAAACAATCCTATGACAATTTTTTACAAGCCAACGTAACACACGATGAGCGTAAACGCGTTGGATTGCATGAAATTTTCTGTGAAGTTTTTCCCGTTAAGGATTTATCGGGCAAAGCTCAGTTAGAATATCATGGGTACTATTTTGAAAAACCAAAATATACCGAAGAAGAATGTCGTTACAAAGGTTTGACCTACTCGTCATCTTTAAAACTAACCCTACGATTAATCGTTTGGGAATTTGACCAAGATACTGGATCTAAAAGCATTCGAGACATCAAAGAACAAGATGTCTATATGGGTGAAATTCCTATAATGACAGAACGGGGTACATTCGTTATTAACGGAATTGAACGTGTTATCGTTTCGCAAATGCATCGTTCACCAGGCGTGTTTTTCGACCATGATTCTGGTCGTTCACACGTTTCTGGTAAGTATTTATATGCTGCACGTATCGTACCTTACCGTGGGTCTTGGTTCGATTTTGAATTTGATTATAAAGATACCGTTTTCGTTCGTATTGATCGTCGACGCAAGATTAGCTTATCCACATTTTTGTTCTGTATCCCTCGTTTGTCACCTGAAGAATTAGAAGGACAATCGAATGGTGTTAAAAGTTATTCTCACAATGGATATACAGCCGTAGAACTGCTTAAGAATTTCTACGATACTCTTTCTTTTAAACGCACAAAAGGTAGATGGGTTGCAGATTTTCACCCTGGTCTGTTCAAAGGATTTACGCCGAAGACAGATATTACAGATACGAGCGGTAAGGTTCTTGTTGAGGCGGGAGCCAAAATGACACCTCGTATCATCCGACAACTCGAAAAAGATAAAATCAAACAAATTATGATCGATGATGGATTCTTGTTAGGAAAACATCTGACATACGATTTCATTAATCCTGAAACAGGTGAAATTCTGATCGAAACGGGAACAGAAATCACAGCAGAATGTCTTGAATTGTTTGAAGAAGAAAAAGTTAATGAGATTACAATTTTCAACATTGACGCTTTGACAGTTGGCGCATATCTGATCAAAACGTTTAAGGCTGATAAAATCGCCAACCGCGAAGAAGCTCTGATCGACTTGGCAAAAAACATCCGCCAAGGTGAACCACCTACGTTGGAAAACGGAGAATTACTATACCGCGGATTGTACTCAGACCCAGAAAGATACGACTTGTCCGCCGTTGGTCGTGTAAAAATAAATGCACGTCTTGGTTTTGGAGAGTCAGTCGCTGATACAGTGCGTGTTCTTCGCAAAGAAGATATCTTCTCAATTATTAGAAAACTTATCGAAATCAAAGATGGTTTAGATGATATTGACGATATCGACAACTTAGGGAATCGTCGCGTTCGTGCGGTTGGAGAATTAATTGAAAATCAGTACCACATGGGCATTTTGCGTTTAGAAAAGAACATTCGTGAGCGTATCGCTGCTTCTGATATTGATGTGTTGATGCCTCATGATTTGATCAACGCAAAAGCTTTAGGGTCGTTGCTACGTGAATTTTTCGGAACATCACAGCTATCTCAATTTATGGATCAAACCAACCCTCTATCAGAAGTTGCACACAAACGCCGTCTATCTGCATTAGGCCCTGGTGGTCTAAGCCGTGATCGTGCCGTATTCGAAGTTCGTGACGTGCATCCTACACACTATGGTCGTATCTGTCCTGTGGAAACACCTGAAGGTCCGAATATCGGTTTGATTAACTCGTTATCTTCATTTGCTCGTATTAATAAATACGGATTTATCGAAACACCATATCGTAAGGTCTTTGATGGGAAAGTTACAAGTGAAGTTGTATTTTTAACGTCTACACAAGAAACAAACCACGCGATTGCACACGGTGAAGTTCCTACTGATGACAACAATGTCATCACAGAACGTTTCGTAACATGTAGTCGTAACGGTGAATACGGTATGTATCCTCGTGAAGAAATCAGCTACGTCGACGTCTCTCCAAAACAGCTTGTTTCTGTTGCTGCATCGTTGATTCCTTTCTTGGAAAACGATGATACAACCCGTGTTCTTATGGGTGCGAACATGCAACGTCAAGCTGTTCCTCTTGTTAACCCAGATGTTCCGGTTATCGGGACAGGTATGGAACGTGTTGTTGCGCGTGACTCTGGCGCTGTGATCTTGGCAAAACGTTCTGGCTATATTGAAGCCTTAGATTCAAAACGTATCGTTGTCCGTGCTGTAGATGAAGAGACCGATCAAGTTATCGGTGTTGATATTTATCGTTTGCGTAAGTTTGAGCGATCAAATATGGGTACATGTATCAATCAAAAACCACTAGTTGATGCAGGTCAATTCGTTAAAAAAGGCGATATCCTAGCTGACGGCAACGCAATTTCAAAAGGGGAGCTTGCTCTTGGCAAGAATCCTTTAATTGCTTTCATGTCTTGGAATGGATATAACTTTGAAGACTCAATCGTTATTTCAGAAAAGATTTCGCAAGAAGATGCGTATACTTCTATTCATATAGAAGAACTAGAAATCGTCGCTCGTGATACTAAATTAGGCTCTGAGGAAATTACCCGCGATATCCCTAACGTAGCTGATGAAATGCTTCGCAATTTGGATGAATCTGGAATTATCTATGTTGGCGCAACTGTTAAAACGGGAGACATCCTGGTAGGCAAAGTAACACCAAAAGGTGAAATTGCTCAAAGCCCAGAAGAAAAACTGTTGCGCGCTATTTTTGGAGAAAAAGCCTCTGACGTAAAAGATTCATCTTTGCGTGCAACCTCCGGTATTCAGGGAACAGTCGTTGACGTACGTGTATTTTCAAGGCGCGGTGTATCAAAAGATGAACGCGCTGTTTTAATTGAAAGACAGGACGTTTTAAAGGCGAAAGCTGATTGTGAAAACGGTACCCAAATTTATGAACACAGCTTCCGCAAATCTTTGTTTGAAACTTTGGTTAACCAGGAGTTAGGCGTTAAATTCGGCCCTTGTAAACCAGGCGATGTTATCACTGAGGTTTTGTTAAACAATACGCCTTGGGCACAGTGGAGAACATTAAAACTGAAAGGTGCAAACAAGCAAAAACAGTTAGATCATTTAGCTCATCAATTTGATGAAGCTATTCGTGTTCTACAAGAAGAACTAAAGGATAAGATGCAAAAAATAAGTCAGGGCGATGATTTGTCTCCTGGCGTTCTTAAGGTTGTAAAAGTTTACGTTGCTGTAAAACGCAAATTACAACCCGGTGACAAAATGGCAGGTCGCCATGGTAACAAAGGTGTTGTGTCACGCGTTGTGCCTGTCGAAGATATGCCGTTTATGGCGGATGGAACTCCGATTGATTTGATTGTTAACCCATTGGGTGTCCCTTCTCGTATGAACGTTGGTCAAGTTCTTGAAACACACCTTGGTGCTGCCGCTGTTGGTATTGGTCAAAGAGTTCAAGCTATGTTGGACGAGCATAATTTGAAAAAGAAAAACAATGTTACAGAAATTCGTAATTTGTTGGTTGAGACTTATCAAGATTCAAAAGCCCATTTAGATGAATTAAAGACTTGTGATGATGAAAAATTATTGTCATTCGCGCATGCAGTACGTAAAGGAATCCCTTTTGCTTGCTCAGTGTTCTCCAGACCATCTGAAAAAACAATTGATCGTTTGTTGAAGCTTGCCGGCTTAGACGAGTCAGGACAAGTTCAGCTGTACGACGGCAGAACCGGTAATCCGTTTGAACGAAAAACAACCGTCGGATACATGTATATCTTGAAGCTCCACCACTTGGTAGATGACAAGATGCATGCACGTTCAATCGGTCCTTACAGCCTGGTCACACAGCAACCCCTTGGTGGTAAAGCGCAACAAGGTGGACAACGCTTCGGTGAAATGGAAGTCTGGGCGCTTTACGCGTATGGCGCAGCCTATACTCTACAAGAAATGTTGACCGTAAAATCTGACGATGTCACTGGCCGTATGTTGACTTACGATGCGATTATTCGTGATGAAAACAAAACACAGATTGGTGAACCAGAGTCCTTTAAAGTTCTTGAAAAAGAAATTCAGGGCTTATGCTGTGAATTCATTAAATTATCGAAAGAAGAACTGTCTGAAGAATTAATTCTGCAAGAAAAAAGGAGGACGTCTCGTGTCTAAAAAATATTCTGTTCAACCAGAACAACAGACTTTAGATTACGAAGCACTTAAAATTCGTGTGGCAGATGAACATACGATACGGTCTTGGTCTTATGGTGAAGTTAAAAAACCAGAAACAATTAACTATCGAACATTAAAACCAGAACGCGATGGATTGTTTTGCTCTCGTATTTTTGGACCTATGAAAGATTTTGAGTGTTTATGCGGAAAGTATAAACGTGCTAAATTCAAAGGCGTTGTTTGCGAAAAATGTGGCGTTGAAGTCACAACCGCGAAAGTGCGTCGTAATCGTATGGGACATATCGAATTGGCATCACCAGTTGCACATGTCTGGTTTACACGCTCGTTGCCTTCTCGCATCGGATTATTGCTTGACCTCAATATGAAAGATATTGAAAAAGTCATTTATTACGAAAATTATATTGTTGTCGATCCGGGTTTAACCAATTTACAAATAAAACAGCTATTAACAGATGATGAATATTTGAAAGCTCAGGATGAATTTGGTGAAAGTGGATTTGAGGCTGATTTGGGCGCAGCCGCGCTAAGAAAGCTTTTGAAAAAAATAAATGTGGATGATGAATTAGAACATCTGAAGCAAGAGCTGGCAGAGGTTTCATCTGAAGTGCGTCGCCGCAAGCTAGTCAAACGGATTAAATTGTTCGAATCATTTAAGGGATCTGGTATTGCTCCTGATTCTTTAATCATCACTGTTTTGCCCGTTATTCCGCCGGATTTAAGACCTCTTGTTGCTTTGCCTGGTGGTCGTTTTGCTTCTTCGGATTTAAACGACTTATATCGTCGCGTTATCAACCGCAATAATCGTTTGAAGCGTTTAATTGAATTACACGCACCAGAAATTATCATTCGGAATGAACGTCGTATGTTGCAAGAGTCTGTCGATGCTTTATTCGATAACGGTCGACGTGGTCGTGCGATTTTAGGTTCAAACAAGCGTCCATTAAAATCCTTGTCTGACATGTTAAAGGGTAAACAGGGGCGTTTTCGTCAAAACTTGCTTGGTAAACGTGTGGACTACTCGGGTCGTTCTGTCATCGTTGTCGGTCCAGAACTAAAATTGTTCCAATGCGGTATTCCTAAGAATATGGCGATTGAACTATTAAGACCATTTATTTATTCAAGACTTGTTAAATATGGATTAACTCCAACCTTAAAAACAGCAAAACGTTTGGTTGAACGAGCAGCCCCAGAAGTCTGGGATGTTTTAGAACAAATGATTCGTCAACATCCAGTGCTTCTGAACCGTGCCCCTACACTTCACAGATTAGGAATTCAAGCGTTTGAACCTGTTTTGGTTGAAGGCAAAGCGATTCAACTTCATCCTTTGGTTTGTACGGCTTTTAACGCAGACTTCGACGGAGACCAAATGGCCGTTCACGTGCCATTGTCTTTAGAAGCTCGTTTAGAAGCTCGTATCTTGATGCTGTCTACCAACAATATCTTGTCACCTTCCAGTGGTGAACCAATTACCATTCCAACAAAAGATATTGTCCTCGGTTTATACTATCTATCGATGTCACGTCCAAACCAAAAAGGTGAAGGAGCTATACTGACTTCTCTTGATGAAGCAGAACATCAATTGCTAGGTGGACATTTGACCTTACACACACGCATAAAAGCGCGCGTTCCTTATTATCAAGAAGATGGTAGCGTTATCTACAAAATCAAAGATACAACTCCAGGACGTCTAATCATTCAACAATACTTACCAAAACACCACGAACTTTCTTTTGATCTTGTTAATAAAGTTCTCGTTTCTGCCGATATTCAGAAATTGGTCAGAATGGTCTATAACCGTGCAGGACAAAAAGAAACAGTCATTTTCGTTGATAAAATTATGATGCTTGGATTCCGTCATACCACTAAGGCAGGAATTTCCTTCAGCAAAGCTGATTTGATGATCCCTTGCGAAAAAGAAGAATTAGTCGAAGACACAAAGAAAGTTGTTGGGTCTTACGAACAGCAATTCTTAGATGGATTGATTACATCGGGTGAAAAATACAACAAAGCAATCGATGCTTGGACACGTTGTGCCGATCAAGTTGCAGAAAAAATGATGGATCAGATGTCTAAATCTTCTGACGATCAACCGGTCAATTCGGTCTACATGATGGCACATTCTAAAGCCAGAGGATCTCGAGATCAGATGAAACAACTTGCTGGTATGCGTGGATTGATGTCAAAACCTTCCGGTGAAATTTTGGAAACACCGGTTATTTCGAACTTCAAAGAAGGTTTGAATGTGATGGAATACTTTATTTCAACCCACGGATCACGTAAAGGATTGGCCGACGCCGCATTAAAAACAGCAAACTCTGGGTATCTGACCCGTCGTTTGGTTGACGTGGCACAAGACTGTATTATTACTGAACCAGACTGCAAAACACAGAATGGTCTACACCTTCAAGGTGTTTCTGAGGGTGCAAACTCCATTCTCCCATTGTTTGACAGAATTTTAGGACGTGTTGCCCAAGGCGATATAAAAGATGCCAGAACTGGTGAAATTATCGTACAAAACGGAGAGATCATCACAGAAGATCACGCTGACCGCATCCTGGACTCAGGTATTAACTCGATTAAAGTACGTACTGTTCTATTGTGTGAATCATTGACTGGAATTTGTGCAAAGTGTTACGGACGCGATCTTGGTCGTGGCCACATGATCAACATTGGTGAAGCTGTTGGTATTATCGCTGCACAATCCATTGGTGAACCAGGAACACAGTTAACACTACGAACCTTCCACGTTGGTGGTGCCGCTCAAAAAGGTGCAGAACAATCCAGCATTGAAGCGGGATATAACGGGTACGTTTCTTTGACTAATGCAAAGACTGTCGTTAATCGTGATGGGTTGAAAATCACTTTGTCTCGTACATGTGAAGTATCACTATTTGACGAAAATGATAACGAATTGATGCGTCAACGCGTACCTTATGGTGCTGAGATTTATTGCGAAGACAAAATGAAAGTCAAAGCTGGCGATCGTTTAGCAAAATGGGATCCATTTACTTATCCTGTTATTGCTGAAAAAGATGGTCAGATTGAATTCATCGACTTGTTTGATGGGCAAAGTATCCGAGAAGTTTTGGACGAAACCACCGGTGTTACCAATCGTATGGTTATCGACTGGAAACAAAATCCAGGAACCAGCAATCTAAAACCACACATGAAGTTAGATTCTGATGACAAATCTTATCGTTACTATCTAGCCGTTAATGCCATCGTGCTTACAGCTAATGGAAATACTGTCAAAGCTGGTGACGTCTTAGCACGTATGCCGAAAGAAATGGTTAAAACCCGAGACATCACGGGTGGTTTGCCTCGTGTTTCAGAACTATTTGAAGCCCGTCGTCCGAAAGATGCCGCCATTATTGCTGAATTCAACGGACGCGTTATTTTCGGTAAAGACTACAAAACAAAACGCCGCATTGAAATTATTGCGGAAGGAACAGAAGATGATCCAAATCCAACCAAAATAGAGCACATGATCGTGAAAGGACGTTATGTCGCCGTTAATGATGGAGATCTCGTTAAGAAGGGTGATTTGATTGTTGAAGGCAATCAAGTTCCTCACGACATTTTACGTATTCTGGGTGTTGATGCATTTTGTAAATATCTTGTTGATGAAATTCAACAAGTTTACCGTCTGCATGCTGTACCTATTAACGATAAACACATCGAAGTTATTGTCAGACAGATGGTTAGAAAATTTGAAGTAACTGACTCCGGTGATTCTGACATTGAAGTTGGTTACGAAATTGAACGTTTGGACCTTTACGCACTGAATAAAGATCTGGAGGCCAATGGTAAACGCTTGATAGAGGCGCGTCATATCTTACAAGGCATCACCAAGGCCAGCTTGCACACGAAATCGTTCTTGTCCGCCGCTTCTTTCCAAGAGACAACACGTGTTCTTACTGAAGCCGCAATCTCCGGTAAGATCGATATGCTTCTTGGACTAAAAGAAAACGTCCTAGTTGGTCGTTTGATCCCTGCTGGTAGTGGTTGCGTTGTCAAACGATATAAAGGTATTGATCCAGAGTTTTTGAAGACTCATCAAGCGTCTGAAGTTATCTTGGATGCTTCACCTCTTGAAAAATTAGAACGCAAACGTCTCGCACTGGATGCTTAAAATTCAAGTTTTTACATAATTTTTGTTTTCAAGATTTTCGCGACTTATTTACAAAACAAAACTGACCATACGACCAGGAACAACTATTGTCTTGCGAATTTCACTGATAAGATACTGTGCAGCCTGCTGTTTAGCTAAATTGACAAGATCAGACTCTGGCGTGTTTTGATTCGCTTCAAAAACACCTCGTTTTTTACCATTGATCTGAACAACGATCGTATCTTTTTGCTCCGACAGATAACTAGGATTAAATCCTAGCCATGTCATTTCATGTTTGTCAAACAATTCAGACATTAAATGTGGCATGATCGGGGCAAGTGTCAGCACATAAATCTGATAAACCTCTGAACAAACATCAGAGGAGGATTCTGTCACCATTTTTTCAATGGCATTTCCCAATTCACGATGATGCGCAATAGCTTTATTGAAGGCATGTTGGTCGTAATCTTGCGTAATTAATTGCAGATATTTATGAGCAACACCTAATAAATCATTGTTTTTCCCTGTATTGGTAGAAGATTTTAGCATTTTGGCAATACGATAAATACGATTTGCATAACGCCAACAGCCATCCAATCCCTCATCCGACCACTCCAAATCTTTATCTGGAGGAGTATCAGAGACAACAAATAAGCGTGTCGTATCTGCTCCATATTTATCCAAAATTTCCTGTGGGTCCACCGTATTCCTTTTGGATTTGCTCATTTTTTCAGAACGTCCAATGATTACTGGTTGTTTTGCTGTTTCAATTTCTTCAGGATAAAGCCACTGACCATCCGCATCTTTGTACGTTTTGTGACAAACCATTCCCTGCGTTAACAAATGTGAAAACGGTTCATCAAATTCAACGTAACCCAAATCGCGCAAAACTTTCACGAAAAAACGGGCATACAGTAAATGCATCACAGCATGCTCTGGCCCACCGATATACCAGTCGACAGGATTCCACCGATCTACTTCCGATCGATCAAGAGGTGTATTTGCTTTCGGACAACAATAGCGAAGCCAATACCAAGATGATTCGAAAAATGTATCTAATGTGTCTGTTTCTCGTTGGGCTTTTTCACCACATTCAGGACACGTCGTATGCTTCCACGTTGGATGATGATCCAAAGGATTTCCTGGTTTATCAAACGCAACATCTTCTGGTAACATTACTGGCAAACGTGTCTCCGGCACCATCCCACAAGCTGTACAATACACCATCGGTACGGGACAGCCCCAGTAACGCTGACGTGATATACCCCAGTCTCGCAAACGAAACTGAATAGCACCTTCCCCTTTTCCCACTTTTTCAAGACGACAAATAACCTCTTTTTGTCCTTGTTCAATCGTCAATCCACTCAAAAACTCAGAATCGATAATTTTTCCATCATCATTGATTACAGGAACAATAGGCAAATCATATTTTGTCGCAAATTCGTAATCTCGTTCATCATGAGCAGGACATCCAAATAGCGCACCAGTTCCGTAATCCATTACAACGAAATTGGCTACATAAACTGGCAAAGATTTTCCCGTGAAAGGATGCACGGCTGTTAAATCTGTTTTATACCCCTTTTTTTCAATCGTACTAATCACTTCTTCTGCCGTTGAAATTCGTCCACATTCTTCCACAAATTCTTTCAAAGAAGGATCTTTGATTCCTGATAGGATGGGATGATTGGCTGAAATAGCAACAAATGAAGCACCAAAAATCGTTTCCGGACGTGTTGTAAAAACTGTAATTTTTTCTGAACTGTTCTGTAAAGAAAAATGAATACTCGCACCCTGTGACCTGCCAATCCAATTTTCTTGCATTTTAATAATTTTATCTGGCCAACAGCCTTGTAATTTTTTTAGATCATCTAACAATTGATCTGCATATTTTGTAATACGCATAAACCATTGGCGCATCTGCTTCTTTTCGACCAAAGCACCAGATCGCCAACCTCGTCCATCCACAACTTGTTCATTGGCTAAAACAGTATTTTCAACAGGATCCCAATTCACCCAAGATTCTTTTTGATAAATCAATCCAGCCTGATACATTTCAGTGAACAATTGCTGTTCATGCTTATAGTAATCTACATCGCATGTTGCAAATTCTCGACTCCAATCATAGGAAAATCCTAATGCTTTAAGCTGTTCGCGCATTTGTTCGATATTGGCATAAGTCCACTTGGCTGGGTGCTGTTTATTTTGAAACGCCGCATTTTCAGCTGGCAACCCAAAGGCATCCCACCCCATTGGATGCAAAACATCATGTCCCTGCATTTTTTTAAATCGCGCAATGATATCACCGATTGTGTAGTTACGAACATGGCCCATATGCAAACGGCCAGAGGGATAGGGAAGCATTTCTAGAACATAATATTTTTTGTCTTTTCTTGGTTTTTCAACTTTATTTACCCCCTCCTCTTCCCATTTTTTTTGCCATTTTTTTTCAACAGCTTTGAAAGAATATCCGAAACTCATGCTCGTTGTCTATGCGATCTGTATCTTTTCATTCTAGCGTGTTACCTGTTTATATCTCATCTGTTTTCTTTAAACAAAACAATCTGGAAAAATTTTGTGCCAAATCACTAAAACTAAAAACTTGGACCGCTTCGGTCTAACCGCTCCAAATGAAGAAGATGGAACGTCTTTTGAAATGCAAGCAAATCCTTTTTATGTTACTAAAGATGGAAAAATTGTTTACCAGGTTATGTTCTCAACCCCAGATGTTCTGGTCCCAGGAGATGACGATGGGGAGACTTTTGAATTAACAGTCAATGTAGAGCTTTCTGCAGAGTTGACGAAAGAACAGCTCTCTCTTGTTCCTACTTGGTCTAAATTAGAATATACGCGAGAGGACTTAGGAAGACTGTATAGAAAAGACCCTAAAGCCTATCAACAAGGACCGGGTCTCCAACAAGCAAAAACACAACGGTATTTCCTCAGAGAGGAATTTTTAGCTGAGCTTGAATCTGAGATTGCTGAAGCAGAACAAGCATTACTCCGAAAATAAATTGTTCGGCGAAAGAGATATTTTGATTTTTTCCCCTTTCCACACAAACTCAATTTTCTGGGCATACAGGTGCATTCTCTTGGCGCGCTTGCCGTACTTAGAATCTCCCAGGATGGACGTTCCCAGGCTCATCATGTGGACACGTAGCTGATGTTTGCGCCCCGTTAAGGGTTTCAATAAAACCAAAGAGTGGTGCGCGTTTATTTCTTTAACAACGCGATATTCCGTTATCGCCCTTTGCCCCTTGGGATCGGCCACCATCAAATCATCTCCGTCGAAACACACATTCTTTAAAGCCAGATCAACAACTCCAGACGCTTCCTCAGGTTTACCGCGCACAATAGCGTAATAATATTTTTGAATTTCTCTATTTTTAAACATTTCGCTTAAAAGCGTTGCTGTTTGACGGTTCTTGGCCAACAACATTAATCCTTCCGTATGTCGATCCAAACGATGGACAATCCAATAATCATCTCCCGCCAAACTATCAACTGATTCTGTTATTCCCGGTCCCCCCTGGCTTGCCAATCCATAGGGTTTATTAATAACACAAAAGTCCACAAAATCCTGAACAATAAGCTCACTAAAATTAAATCCTCCTCTCCCACTTTTGTGGTTTTTTGTTTTGTTCTTGTTAACAAAAGAGAGGTTTTTCATTAAAATTTCATCTTTGGCCAAAATCCGAGTTTTTGGTTTTACTGATTTTCCATTTACTACAATCTGTTTTTTACGACATGCTTTTTCAATTTCACTTTGTAAAATTCCACCATCGAACATGACACGCAAAAACCGATCTAAGCGCATCGGTTCTGGATAAATTGAAGAGATATGAAGCATGCGCTCCTGTGGTAATGTTAATTAGCCATATTTTACAGGTAATTCCTTGAACATAGCCACCTGGAATGTTAATTCGATACGATCTCGTATTACAAATGTATTGGATTGGCTGAAAAACAATCCCTGCGATATTCTTTTGCTGCAAGAACTAAAATGTACCGAAGAAAACTTTCCACTCGAAGCTTTCGAGGATTTGAATTACAACATCGCAATTTATGGTCAACCAACATATAATGGTGTCGCTGTTTTATCAAAACATCCCATCGAAGTTGTTTGTACAGGAATTCCTGGATTTAACGATCCTTCTGCGCGCTACTTAGAATGTTTTACGAGCGGGATAACTGTTTCTTCTGTCTATGTTCCCAATGGTGGGGAAGTTAACTCTGATAAGTATCTTTATAAATTGGATTTTCTGAAACACCTTCGTGCTTATTTAAAACGACGAATTGTCCAAGAAAACAATTTTCTTTTGGGTGGTGATTTTAATATTGCTTTAAACGATGATGATGTTTTCAGTATCGATGCTATGGAAGATCAAACATGTTTTACACCTAAAGAACGAATAGCTTTTCGAAGTTTACTCGATATTGGGATTTTTGATTCATTACGGCTATCCAGAAAAGAACAAACTTTTACGTGGTGGGATTATAGAGGTGGAGCGTTCTTTAAAAATCGGGGAATGCGTTTAGATTATATTTTCCTGTCTTCTGGTTTAATCAAATCATGTAAAGAAACCTTTGTTGACAAGCAACCAAGAGGACAAGAAAAACCATCAGATCATGTTCCAGTTGTCTGTTCTTTATGTTTCTAACATATATAAATAGATATATATAATTATGTTGTTGTAGTTGGTGTCTGTTGAATATGGGAAAACTTTTTTAAAAATGTCTTTTGGTGTTTCAATTAACCGTTTTTTAACTATTAGAACGTGTGGAAAAAGATGTGAGAAGACGGTGCTGTTTTTAGGGGGGTTCCACAGGTGTATAAAAAACTCTTTTTTATACATTTTTTTTCACAGGATTTGCACCGTTTTCAAATTTGGCTGTAGAATGTTTTATTAAATAACTTTTGGTTTTGTCTGTGCCTCTGTCTGAACCTCGCCCTAATGTTGGAGTTGTTTTGGTGAACAAAGATAAGCAGGTTTTTGTGGGAAAGCGCCCGTGTAGAAAAGATCAGGGAGAAGATTTGTTTTGGCAAATGCCTCAAGGCGGCATAGACGGTAAAGAAGAGCCGGAAGAGGCTGCCAAGCGAGAGTTGTGTGAAGAGGTGGGGTTGCCTCCATGTGAAGTTGAAATTCTTGCTGTTTCGAAGAAATGGTATTCCTATAATATTCCCCCTGAATTTCAGAGAAGACATTTTAGCGCTCAAACTCAAAAGTGGTTTTTAGTCCAATACTTGGGGCCAGATTCTCATATTAATCTTCAGCAGTCAAAGCCTGAGTTTTGTGAGTGGAAATGGGTAGATTTTAGAAAAGTTCCTAAATTAGTGATCGCATTTAAGAAAGATATCTATAAGCAGGTATTTAAAGATTTTGGCTGGTTTTTTGACGAAGACGAAGATTGAACGTAGAAGGATTTTCCGCAACCACATTTTCTCTTTTCATTTGGATTTTGAAAGATAAACCCTTCTGAAAAAGGTGTTATTTCATAGTCAATAGATGTTCCGATTATAAATAAAAGAGCTCTTGGGTCAATGAGTAGTCGTACACCGTCCAAGACAACTTCTTCATCATGAGGCTCTTTGTTGTCTGCAAATGTCATTGTATAAGCCAGCCCAGAACATCCTTTTGTTTGTACTCCAATTCTAATTCCCAAATGGTCCTCCACAAGGGTTTTGAATTGTTTTAGGGCTGCCGGTGTTGCTGTAATAGGCATTTATTTCGCTTCTTCCATACGCACAGCTCGAACAGCCGTTGTTAATACAGGTTTCATGAATGGACCCGCGGCTTCAGCCTGCGAAAGTTGTGTAACAAGATCTTCTGGAACAGCTTGCGGCAGATCTGTCGTGTTGTTGTTAAGTCGAGCCAAAGCGCAAACCCCAACTTCTATTTGTTCACCGTTTGGTCCTGTTCCTTTATATTCAAGACAAACCGGGGCTCCTGTGGCAATTGATTGATCAACGGCTTCTTGAAAAACAGGAGGAACGTTAGCAGGAAGAGCCAGAGGTTGATTCTCTCCTTTTAAAATAACAGCATATTTGGCCGATTCTGATTCGGCTTTAAAAGCATCGGGAGACAGATTTCTTGTTCGAGCCGCTTCGTAGGCCTGAATTTTCTTTTCAACTTCTTCTATGGTTGTACATTTTTTGAAAGCGTCAAACTCTTCTTCTTTGCTGAATACTTTTTCTGCAATAGGAATTTGAACAAGGATAGCACTGCCAATACGCATCTTTTTTAATTGAGACTGCAAATCACCGCGGATACGATCTTTGATGCTATTTGCAGGATTTTGTACAGATGGATACATCTTGATGCAGTAATGCACCATAAATAAATAGGCTTTTAAAACATCATTGATGATTTGTTCCAATTTCTCTTTGGGAAGATCGCATCCACTGTGTTCTGCGCAGTGCGCACCAAAATCTCGAATCTGAGTTTGTTGCTGTAAATGATTTTTAAATCCAGCCGTCATTTGATCGATTTGACATTGAGTTTCCTGTTGTTGCTCGATAAATACAAGAAGTGCAAAAATTTTGATGATGTTATCTTGATCGAATAACTGGCAGAAGTTGCTAAAAGAACTGATAGGATAAACTTTTTGCAAATAGGTTAAAACTTGTTGGTATTCTTTTTTTTCTTTATTGGTGCGAACGGCTTTGTTTTTATCAGAGGTTATAAAAAAAGCGACAGTTGATAAAGGTTGTGTGGCCGTACAAGCTTTTATTGATAAACAAGAAAGAAGAAGACACAACATCGATTATGAAAAGGGGGATACATCGCATACGTCATTATATACTGTTTTGAAAGACATTACGATCGTTCATAACGAATGCTGTGTACGGTATCGTTCCCTAAATGGGTGTTGATTTTATCAATAACGTGAGGCAACTGATAGCTTAAAGCGAACTTGGCCGAAGCACTTATGCTTTTAACAACAAGAACGCCTTTAAACCATTTCGTTGGCTGGATTAGTTCGGCAATTTCTTGGCCTACAATTTCGCTCCATTTCATCTGAAGTAAATACAGTTGAAATCCAGGAGTCTTGCTGTAATAAGCCATCATATTATTTAGGCTTTCAGACACATGATGGGGTAAAGAAATGCGTTTGTTTGATTTCATCAACAAGAGTCAGAACCTGTTAAACTTTTTTCATCATACAACACCTTATTTGTCCTGTCCCAGCAAATGTGAGCGCTTATTTTACGCAAGAGTGAACAACAACGATAGTCACTACTCTCGTCAATGAAAATATATTAGAGTAATACTTACCGGAAATTAGACCGGAGGTAATCTTTGTTTCTATTTTTGCGCTTCGTTTTGTCCTTTGGAATTATTCTTCACTGGGATTTACGTGTTTCCTGCTTTTTGTTCAGCCGCAATAACGGGCACAAATAGGTCGCTTGGTTGGGGAATATTGGTCGTTGGATGGCGAAACTGTACACCCTCTCTATACGTCGTTATCAAATCTTCATCAGTTTTACTATTTATTAAATCTAAAATATCTTTAGCCTTTTCTTGATCCTGGAAGTGACCCTTTAAAGACCAAGCTATTTGCTTCTTGAGAAGCGCGGTGTATTTTTCTAGATGAAAATGCTTGAGAGTTAAAAAGTGAGATGCGGACAACAAAAAATCTGTTGTTGTCTCGTTTGGTAGGGACGTTTTTCCTGACATGTTATTGAGAATAGTACTTCGTTCCTTTTCATCCAGTTCTTTTCCAGAGCCTCTTGCTGTGAAGTAGATAACGTCCTCTATAATAGTACGTAAATCTTCCGCCTCTGCGGCAAAAATGTTTAAAAACAAAAGCGATATCATTTGAATCCTCCTAATAAAACAAAGCAGTTGATCTTTGATGCTAAGACATCAATGTAGAATTATAACAAGAAAATTAAAACGAAGTTAATCTACTGGACAAGTTTTTGAGAATTTTTAAATTTCTTCACTCATACCCATGATGTTGTATCCCGCATCAACGTAATGTACGCCCCCTGTGATGGATGCCGCATGATCTGTCATCAAAAAACAAGCCAAACCACCAACATCTTCAATAGTTACAAGACGGCGAATGGGAGAGGCTTTTACGCCTGATTCTAGCATTTTATCAAAATCTCCAATAGCCGAAGCGGCCATTGTTTTGATAGGACCAGGAGAAATAGCATTAACGCGAATATTATGGACACCCATATCCGCAGCCAGATATCTGGTGCTTGCTTCTAATGCTGCTTTCGCAACACCCATAACGTTGTAATTTGGTAGTACTCGTTGAGATCCTAAATAAGACAATGTCATTAGGGAAGCTCCTTCATTAAGAATGGGGAGGGCTTCTCTGCAAGTTTCTGTGAACGAATAGACAGAGATGTTCATGGCATTCAAGAAATTTTTTTGAGAAGTATTGTAGTAAGGGCCTTGCATTTCTTTTTTATCAGAATAAGCCATGGCGTGAACTACAAAATCGATTTTTCCAAACTTATTGCCAGCGAAATCCATAAGTTTTTTGATATGACCTTCTTTTGAAACATCACATTCAATAACAGCATCCATACATCCAATAGACTCAGCAAGTGTAGCCACGCGTTTTTTTAATAAAATATTTTGATAGGAAAACACCATATCAGCGCCCCATTCTGAAGCCAATTTGCTGATACCCCATGCGATTGAGTGATCGTTGGCAACGCCCATAACGATACCTTTTTTTCCTGCTAACAGTGTCATTTCTTCAATTTTGCCTTTTGTTCCGGCTCATTATAGCACAAATGTCTTGCATCATTTTCTGGGTAATTGTTGATAATGTAGATCAAAACTGATAACAATGGCTTAAAAGCCGCGAAAATCAAATAGATACGTGAAAACATTGGTGGTAGAATCTCCGGCCAAAGCAAAAACGATTGGGAAATATTTAGGAAAAGATTTTAAAGTTGTTAGTAGCTATGGTCACGTTCGAGATCTGGTATCTAAAGATGGGTCTGTCAAACCAGATGAAAACTTCAAAATGTCGTGGGAAATTGGGGATAAATCAAAAGCCCATATCAAAGCAATTAAGGAGGCTGTAAAAGACAGTGATACATTATTGCTGGCTACCGACCCTGATCGTGAAGGGGAAGCCATTGCGTGGCACGTATCCGAAATTTTAAAAAGCGATTTAAAAAATAAAGAAGTTGGTCGTGTCGTTTTTCATGAAATTACCAAAGGTGCGATTCAGGAAGCTATAAAGTCTCCACGTGCAATCAATCAGGAATTGGTTCAGGCGTATCTGGCTAGACGTGCATTAGATTATCTTTTCGGATTTACACTGTCCCCTGTTCTTTGGCGTAAATTGCCTGGAGCAAAGTCGGCAGGGCGGGTTCAGTCAGTTGCTCTTCGATTGATTGTGGAACGAGAAGAGGAAATCGAAGCATTCAAAACAACTGAATATTGGGATATTGGTGGTGTTTTTGCGCCTGAAATCGAAGCAAAACTTGTTCAATATAAAAAAGAAAAGCTTGAAAAATTTTCTATAACGAATGCCGATCAAGCCAATGAAATGACAAAAGTTCTAGAGAAACTACAATATTCTGTTGATATTGTTGAAAGCAAGAAGGTACAGCGGAATCCTTTGCCTCCTTATATAACCTCAACGCTGCAACAAGATGCGGCTAATAAATTTGGTTTTTCAGCGTCGAAGACAATGAAAGTTGCGCAACAGCTTTACGAAGGTATTTCTATTACGGGTGAAGAGACCGGTTTGATCACATATATGAGAACAGACAGTGTTTCTATGTCGACCGAAGCGATTGGAAAAATCCGTCAGTACGTTCAAGAGCATTTTAAGGCGGAGTATCTTCCCAAAGAAGTCCGTGGATACAAAAATAAAGTGAAAAACGCACAAGAAGCACATGAATGTATTCGCCCTTCCCTGCCCCATTTTGCACCACGAGATTTGGCCAGCAAGTTAGATGAAGATCAGCTGAAGATTTATACTTTGGTTTGGAATCGCAGTATTGCTTCTCAAATGGCCAATGCGGAGTTTTTACAGACAAGGGTTGATATAGCATCTGAAGATAAGCAACATGTTTTTAGGGCAAATGGTCAGGTTTGCCAGTTTGAAGGCTTCTTAGCTGTTTATGGTGTACAAGAAGGCGATGATATTAAGATGTTGCCTGCGATGAAAGAAGCTCAGGTAATGTCTTTAAATCAAGTTTTACCAGAACAACACTTCACGCAACCTCCAGCCCGATATAACGAAGGTTCGTTGATCAAGAAACTAGAAGAATTGGGTATTGGTCGCCCGTCTACATATGCTTCCATGATTGAAGTTTTAAAGGGCCGAAAATATGTTGTTTTAGATAAGCGTCGTTTTATGCCCGATATGATTGGACGCTTTGTTGTGCTGTTTTTGCGTAAATATTTCCCAACCTATATTGAATACGATTTTACGGCCCAAATGGAAGAACATCTGGATGCTATTTCATCAGGAGAAGATGACTGGAATAAAGTGTTGACGAATTTTTGGACAGATTTTTCAAAAAATGTGTCTGAAACAGGAACTCTTCGTATTACTGAAGTGATTGATTATCTGGAATCACATATTGGTCCGACTTTATTTCAAAACTATCCGGATCGAAAATGTCCCGAATGTGCTACTGGTGAGGTGCATTTAAAACTAAGCCGATTTGGTGCTTTTATTGGTTGTTCTCGTTACCCCGAATGTGCTTATACCAAAAACATTAAAGATCTTATGGGGGGAGATGACGCTGAAACAAAGCTTGTTTTTAAAAAAGTTCCTGATCGTATTTTGGGAACAAACGAAAAGGTTGTGTTTGCTTTGAAAAAGGGACCTTATGGATTTTATATTCAGGGTCAAAAAGAGAAACCAACAAAAAAGGATAAACCTAAAAACATGAAGCTTCCTGCATTTGTTGAACCCGATGATGTGACGTTGCAGCAGGCTGTGTTCTTGTATTCTTTACCAAGTCCTGTGGGGGTGCTGGATAAAGAACCAATCACACTAAGTATTGGCCGTTTTGGACCGTTTTTAAAATGGAAAACAATCAATGCCAGTCTACCCAGGGGAACTAACTTTTTCACATTAAGTGAAAAAGAAGCGAAGCAAATCATAGAGAAAAAATCAGAAGCAGCTAAGAAATAATTTTATATTTTAAGCAGGGGTGATACCAAAACGAGATAGTCTTGGGTACAGACGAAGTTTCCACCATGTTAGTGGGTTCTTTAGGTCGCCTGAAAATTCGAATGTGAAGGACATCAAGATATAACGACCTTTACCAATCAAACGGTCCATGTGGACAGGCCCAAAAAAGCGTCCATCCCAAGAACGATTTCTATTGTCTCCGATTGGTAAAAAGTGATTTTCTGGTATAACGATTTCATAGGTGTTGTGAGCAGGATCGTTTTGGCGTTCTTCTGCCGTATCCTTTACCATCAAAATATTGTGTTTTAATCCATTGTCTAAAGTTTCTTCGTATTGATGGATCATTTTGACTTGTTTGTCTTCGTCATCGAAAAAACGATAGTCTTCGATAGGTTGGTAGGCACACTTGGCTCCATTGATAGACAGTACACCTTTTTCAAACTTGATTTTATCGCCTGGCAAACCAATACAGCGTTTAACAAAGTCAATTTTGTCATTTTGTGGATTATTGAAAACAATAATGTCTCCACGATTTGGATTTTTAGCCCATTTACGACCGTTGATAATGTCTAGATGAAAAGGTACGCCATACTTTGAATAACCATAAGCGCTTTTATCAACAATAATCATATCTCCAATAAGAAGTGTTGGGATCATAGACCCAGAAGGAATAAGGAAATGCTGATACAAGAAAAGTCGCAGGCCAATCATGATAGAAACGATAATTAATAAAGTTTTGCTGCTACGATACATGGATTTTTCGTTCGGTTTTGGTAGAAATTCCGACATTCCAAATACGAGAAAGAAGATCTCATGTGTTATTATACAACATATAGATGATTTCGTGTCTGATTGTGTGGAATAAAGCTACAAATCTTTTTAAAAACGTAAGAAATATTTTTGAAAAAAATGAAGAATTTGTTTTTTGCGTGAAAGAATTGGAAGCTCTATTAATTAGTCAGGATGTGAATATTAAAACAGCACAGCAGCTTGTTAAAAATCTGCCGAAATCAAAAGATCCTATTGTTGTTTTAGATCATCTTAAAAAAGAATTGTTGTCAATTTTAGTACCGTGTGAAAAGAAATTTGTGTTGCCAGACGTTCCTTTGGCGATTGTGTTAGTTTGCGGTGTTAATGGAGGTGGAAAAACCACAACACTTGCTAAATTATCAAAGTATTTAACTAAAGATGGTAAAAAAATTGGATTGGTTGCGGCTGACACATTTCGCGCTGCGGCTATAGATCAGGTTGAAGTGTGGGGAAAGTGGTTAGATGTGCCGGTTTATAGCGGTCAAGTTAATGGAGATCCAGCCAGTATTATTTATCAATCTGTTGATTGGGCAAAACCATTGGGATTAGATGTTTTGCTGGTAGATACAGCCGGTCGTTTGCAGAACAAGAAAAATCTAATGGATGAATTGGCAAAAATAAAACGTGTTATTCAAAAACAAATACCCGAAGCACCACATGAAACTATTTTGGTATTGGATGGAACAACAGGCGCTAACATTATTGCTCAAACCAAAATATTTCATGATATTACACCATTGACGGGTATCATCATGACCAAGTTGGATGGTACAGCTAAAGGGGGAGGTCTTGTTAGTTTGGCTTCATTATTCAAGCTGCCAATTTACTTCTTAGGTACGGGCGAAAAAGAAACGGATCTAGATGTTTTTTCATCACAGGTGTTTGTTGAGAAATTATTTGCCGAAACGCCGTTCGACCGTGTTGAACCAGTTTAGTGCCTCTTCAAAGTCTTCAGCAGTAAAATCTGGCCACAATTTTTCAGGAAAATACAGTTCAGAATTAGCGCACTGTATCATCGCAAAGTCGCTGAGACGTTTAGTATCGCCCGTATCGCTTGAACGGATAACTAAATCAGGATCTGGAAGTCCCTCCCGGCTTGTTTGTAGATAATTTTTGATATTTTTAGGTGAATCATTTGCGGCAATCAGTTTTTCTATGGCTTGTTCTAAATCCTTTGTTCCTGAATAACGTAAAAAGAAAGCGACTATTATTGTGGGGGTTGTTGGATTGTTTTTTAAAATATCTTCGATATCTTGGCTGATGTTATCCATTGTTTGCCAATCGCCGATGATTTTTACAGCAATATTTTGAGCAAACAATTCTTCACATTTTGGTCGAAGATATTGTTTTAATAACCCCAAAAAAGTCGAACGCCACTCTGGTGTGCGTTTTTCATTTTGATGGGCAAGAATCCAAAAAGATACAAATGAGATATTTTTAGATGCAGCGGACGCGACAACAGCCTCAACAGCTTCCATACCTTTGAGGTATCCAGAAACTAAATCAACATCGTTTCGTTTTGCCCATCTTCGTCCTCCGTCCGGAATAATGGCAACATGTTGCGGCAGGGCGGACATAGAAAAGAAGATAAAGGACAAATGTCATGTGTTGATTATATAGCAAAACAATGATGAGTTCTAGAAATCTTCGTTAAACCAATGCTTTATGCGTTGCCAAATGGTTTTGTTAGAGAAACATCCTAAATGATCAGAAGCACGATTATAATAATCTGTGAATCCATATTTGATGGCACCCAGGCTTGCGGCTAAAGTCATGTCATTCAGCGGTGATGGTAGTTTGTAATTAGATTCTTGCCTTACTTGTTTGCGAAATCCGCGGCTCCAAAATTCTGTCAAACCACTGATTTGACTGCCTCCACCTGTTACCAAAATGCGATCCCAAACTTTTGGATCCAATTGATTTAGTACATCAAAAACTTGAATCGTTAAATCTTCAATATCATTCATGATGATGGGGGCGATATAGCGTTGGATATTTCCGTCCACAATAGGTTCATTCATTGTTATGGCGGGAGCATCAGCAGATACAAAGCCATAATGAATTTTGGCGCGTTCAGCAGCTTCCATAGACAGATTTAATTTGCGCGCAATATGACGGGTAATATGGTGTGCTCCTAAAGGAAAGTGCTTGAAAAACATGAGTTCACCATCCAGAAAACAGCTTAGTGTCGTAGATTCAGCGCCCACGTCAATGACGGTAGATCCTAATTGCATTGTTTCTTCATCCAAAAGGGCCAACCCTGTCGCGTAAGGATTTGCGATGATGCCTTTTATACGGACATCAGCATGTGCAAATATTTGCCTGATATTGTGTAAAAAGCTTTTAGAGGCGGTAATGACATGAATCAGAACGCTTAACTTTCGTCCCACCATTTTATGAGGATCCGTAATGTTATCCATATCGTCTAAGCTATAACGCAAGGGAAGAACGTGCAAAACCTCCTCATCTTTCTTTTGATTAATAAAAACTGAAATATCGTGCAGTTTACGTAATGTTTCATCCGTGACAGGACGTCCTCCCAGATCGATGTTATTTTCAATCATCTTCGAACTTAGAATGCCAGAAGGTACAACGATGTAGGCGTCTTTAATTGTTGTTTTTGATTGTTGTTCTACCGTGTGTAAAACATTTAGGATTGATTCTTCAAGCCATTCAATACGTGCAATCGTGTGTCGATTAAGCCCTTTTGATTGAACGCAACTGGAAGCAATATGAACAAGCGATCCCTCTTGATCGTGAATACGATAAACATGAGCGGTGATTTTACTTCCACCCAGTTCTACACCGACAATTGTTGGATCTTGAATACGCAACTTGGCTTTTGCAAACACGGATATTTATATATGATTTGTTAATTCTTCGCTATTGTACTGTGTATTGTCGGCTTCGTCATCTTTGCAGAGTAGCTTCTAACATGTTTCCGTTTGTTTTTATGATGGTTACATTTAAAACATCTCCCGTTTGACAACCCGTGAAGTCTAGCATTTGGCATGACAAATAGTGATTCGTTTTTCCGTAAATCATACCATCTTCGATACGTTCAACCAGAAGGATTTCATTTTTTCCCACAAAGCGATTTAGGGTGCGTTGTAAGCACAGTTCTGCTTCTTGGCGTAAAATGGCAGCCCTTTCTTTAATAGTTTTTTTGGGAACTTGGGGCATTTTTGATGCGGGGGTATTATCATGAGCTGAAAATGGAAAGATATGTAAAAGATCTAACTGTCTGACAACGTCACGTGTGTTTTCGAATCTTTCCTCAGTTTCTGTGGGAAATCCGACAATGATATCCGCACCAATGACGGCGTCAGGTCTTGTTGTGCGCACGCGTGCTAGAAAATCGAAAACATGTTGTCTTAGATGTCGGCGTTTCATGCGTTTTAGAATCATGTCATCTCCAGCCTGTAAGCTTAGATGAAAGTGAGGTAATAACCTTGATTCTGTGGCGATTAGTTCCCATAGATCTGTATCTATTTCGCTGGGATCTAAAGACGATAGTCTTAGTCTTTTCATATCAGGTAGTATATCCAAAAGGCGTTTAATGGTTTGACCAAGTGTTGGCGTTCCTGGCATGTCAAGGCCGTAATCGGTAATATCAACGCCAGTCAAAACAAACTCTTTATATCCATCATCCATCAGTTGTTGAATTTGATCTTTAATTTGTTCTAAAGAGATGCTTCTAGAGTTGCCCCGACCATAAGGAATTGTGCAAAATGTGCAGCGATGATTGCATCCATTTTGAATTTGGATAAAAGCACGAGCCTTTCCCTCAAAGTTAGAAACCATGTGAAAAGCTAGCTTCTTAATCTCCATAATGTCTTGAACTAAAATTGAGTTTTCAGATGTGTAGCTGGCAGGATCGAATTTTTCAATGTTGCCCAGAACTTGATCAACTTCTGGGAGTGTCGTATATTTATTGGGATTAATTTGTGCCGAACATCCTGTGACGATGATTTTGGCATCAGGGTGTTGACGTTTGTATTTGCGAATCGCCTGACGAGCTTGACGTTCTGCTTCTTTCGTTACGGCGCACGTATTGAAAATAACAGTGTTTTCTAAATTCTGTTTTTCAGCAATTTCCTTAATAACTTGAGATTCAAATGTGTTGAGACGACAGCCGAATGTGACAACCTCAGGTTTTTTGCTCATCTTTGATTCATCCCAAAAATGGTTCCCCGGGAGTTAATTGTAAGCTCCGAAAAACTTTTTTATTCTGCTTTATTCCATAAAAAAAGTGAGATATTCGACCTGCAATCCAAGATGAGCTGCTTTCTTTCGAACCTGACTCGCTTCCTTGAACGAAACACCCGAATACCTCACATAATTTTATCGCACAAATGCTGTTTTTGACAATCTTTTAACAGCAATCTATTTTTCGTTCGAAATATTGTCTGCAAATGCATATGATTAAAACAATTAAGGCGAAGACGGCATTTAGGCCAAAACCTGCAGCCCAAGTTCCAAATAAATTGCCGATGTATCCTGTGATGTGGTTACTAATAAACAAACCTAGCCCCATGATTAAGTGATACAGGCCGTAGGCTGTTCCTCGTATCTCAAGCGGAGCATGACGTGCAATTAATGTTGCAAATAATCCGTTGGTAATAGCGACATGTAATCCCGTTGCAATGACACCAAACAATAAGCCGGCTGTGCTTTGACAAAAGAAAAAGCAGATTGACGCTGTCAGTAAGAAGCATGTTCCTATCATAAGAAGTACAAGCCAAGGTTTGTTGTCATACATGCGACGCATCCATCCCGATGCTAAAGCAACGGGAAGATCGTACAAAATATAAATGAGGGGAATAAAATGTAGTGGTAAGCCTTGTTCATAAAAGCGATGCCCCATATATAATTCACCAAATCTGGCCAAAGACAGTAAAAACACCAAGCCAAAAATTTTCCACAATTTATTAGGAATGTGCTGAATAAATTTCCAAGACATTTTGATTTTTTTATAGGCAAGATCTTTGGGAAGTCTAATGGCGTAAATAATAATAATCGTTGCGATAAGAGAGGGTAGGGTGGCTAATGTATATAACAGTTTAAAGTTAGAGCCGTATTGCCATAAAAACAGGCTAGAAACAATGCATCCTAAAGAGGCTCCCATTCCCCAGGCGATTTGTTTCCAGGCAAATCCAAATCCTACGGTTGATTGTTGTTGTATTGAACTAATATAAGCGTCCGTTGGTACAGCTCTCATACCTTTGGTAATGCGTTCAAAAGTGCGCACATAAAAGTTACTCATAAAAGATGTCGTGTATCCTAGTAGTGGCTTGGTTAAAGCAGATAAAACAGATCCTGTAATTAATAAAACCTTATGGTTCTTAAAAAAATCAACAAAAATGCCAGACATGATGTTAGTTAAATGCATAGCCAAAGTTGAATAGGCTTGCAAAGACCCAAGAGACATCTTTGAAAAATGAAGTTGGTGTTCTTGATATAAAGACAAAGTTGAGTAAACCATCAAGGTGGATAGACTCCACAAAAAACTGACCCAACAGATCGCTTTCAGCCCGGTGGGCATTTCATTTTTGGATGAGAATACCTAAGCGATTATATACATAAATTTTTTCATGTAGAATGATTCAGAACTATTACTTTCTTTATTTCATGACTCTGTGTAGTGTGGACACCCCTTTGTGCACCCAATTTCTAAGTGCCAAAATTTCGAATATTTGCAATGTAGCAAGTCCTGAATTTATCCAATACAGATTAAAATCTGCGGGAGTTAAAGCCATTAATCTATGCGTCGATGTAACCAACTACGTTTGTTTAGATTTAGGTCAGCCATTGCATGTTTATGATTCTAAAAAAGTGAATGGTGTTTTAAAAATTTGCCAAACAGAAGTGGGGCAAAAATTAGAAACCTTGGATGGTAAAATAATTTCTTTAGGTCTTTCAGATATCGTGATTTGCGACAATTCTGGACCAATCGGTCTTGCTGGTATTATGGGGGGACTTTCTACAGCTGTTTCAGATGTAACCAATTCTGTGATTTTAGAAGCAGCCGTATTTGATTCTGTCGCAATTGCTCAATCGGGACAACATCACAATATCATTTCAAATTCACGTGCTCGGTTTGAACGTGGTATTGATTCAACGATGACGGAAATAGCTTTTCAAAAAGCGATTGATTTGATCGTTACATATGGTGGGGGAGTTGTTGAAACGACAGATGGTTATAAAATGCCAATTGAAAGACATATTATTAACTGGAATCCCGAGTTAATGAAAAACAGAACGGGGGTTTCGTTATTTCAAGAGGAAATGGAAGATATTTTCAAACGTATTGGATGCAGTATTTCCGAAAATAAAGTAACAGTGCCTACCTGGCGACATGATCTTCAAATTCCTGAGGATTTAGTTGAAGAACTGCTGCGGATAAAAGGTTACGATGCTTTGCCAGTGACATCATTACCACCCAAAGTTTGCACACCTCAAATAAAAACATATTTTGATCTATCAGGATTAGGGTTGCATGAATGTGTTACGTTGTCTTTTACAACACATCAAAAAGCAGCTCTTTTTTCGGATACATTGGTTGATATAGGGAATCCGATTTCCCAAGATTTATCCACTATGAAACCGTCTTTGTTGTGTGGGTTGTTGGATACAGCCAAACATAATTTAAGTTATGGACAAGATCTAGGTGTTTTTTATGAAGCAGGAAAGAGCTATGCGCCAGGTGAAGAAATGCCTATGATTGCAGGGCTGCGTTATGGTAATTTTAGTGATCGCACATGGTATGCGACGTCCAGAGCCGTTGATGTTTTTGACGCCAAAGCAGATTGTTTAAAAACTTTTGAACTATTAGGGTTATCTGAAAATAAAGTTCAGCTGACAAGAGATATTCCACGTTATTATCATCCAAAGCAAGCGGGGTGTTTCAAGCAAGGCAAAAAAATCCTTGGTTATTTTGGTGCAATTCATCCGTCAGTGTTAAAAACGTACGACATCAAAAAGTCTTGTGTTGGATTTGAAATATTTTTAGACAATGTACCAGCAACTGAATTTAAATCAAAACCTTTTGCGATTAGTGACTTGCCGAAAACGCGTTTGGATCTTAGCTTCATTGTGGATGTCCTTCAGGAAACAGGGGTTATCTGTCAAATGATTGGAAAAACGCCAATGGTCCAAGATGTTTCAGTATTTGATGTTTATACAGGGCAGGGAGTTCCTGATGGAAAAAAAGCAGTAGCAGTTCAATTTGTCGTGCAGCCTACAGAAAAAAATTTAACGGATACTGAAATTAAAAATCTCATGCAACAAATTGTGCAGACAATAAATACAAAATTTGATGCAAAGTTGCGTGATTAACATTAATTAAATAGTTATTGAAAGTTTCCAGAGAATTGTCAAAACGTGGTCCTCTCGCACTAAAATCCTCAAAGAACCAAATAATTTTAACCGCCATCCTTCTCCTTGATGGCAGACATGAAAGGTGGTGAGATGGGTAACTGAGTACTGTTAAAAATCACTGCGATGTGCTATAAAAGTATTCAGGGGCGGTTAGCTCAGTGGTAGAGCGTTTCGTTTACACCGAAAGGGTCGGGGGTTCAAATCCCTCACCGCCCACCATCCATGCGGGTGTGGTGAAATTGGCAGACACGCCAGATTTAGGTTCTGGTGCCGCAAGGCGTGGGGGTTCAAGTCCCTCTACCCGCACCATCTTTTCTTACAGTTTGGATACAGCAGTCTTTTGTTCGTGGTGATGAACATTTTCGTTTTTTTGTGATTGTTTCGCCATGTAGTCATCATAGGGCATAGATGCCGCAGACCGATCATCCCAATTTTTTTTGTAAATAACAGCTACTTCGGGTTGGTTTTCGATAATAACTAAGTTTTCAGCGTTTTTCATTTCTGCGCCGTTTGTCCAGTTATAGGATCCTGTTAGTGTTGTTTTTGCATCGATAATAATAATTTTGCAGTGTGCAATGGCTGGTTTGTGATCTATTTTTGTAGGGATTCCTGCTTTAGCTAAGGTTGGTACAAAAGTGGATCCTGTTTGGCAAGTTTGAGTTTTATCGGCAAGAATAAAGACTTGTACACCCCTTTTGAAAGCGCGTAGCAAGGCATCAGCGATTGGTTGCCCCGTTAATTGATAGGCTTGTACATATATCGTATCTTTAGCGCCATCAATAAGCTGGACAATACGTCCAAAGCATTTGTCTTTAGGTGGTGTCAAAATTTCCACTTGAGACGTCTTAGCAATCGCTCCTTTTGTAACTGTGAGTTCTAATGCGCATACGTTTAGCAATAACAATAACATGTGTATTGGTGAAATAAATCCTGTTATTTTTATTATAACATTATTTGCTTTGTGTTTTAGACAAATTGTATTATTTCTCGTCATTTCGTATCCGTTCGCCCGGTTGGGCAAAAAAATTAGAAATTTATCAATGTCAGTTCGGGATTAGACCGCTAAATTTGATACTAGGAAACGCACCTTGTATTTTTTTGTGAGTAAAAATGGCAAAACTCACGATTTAAACAACTCAAGAAAACACGAATGTCTACTGCTTCAGTAGGGAAAAACGTTATAAGGGGATTTTGTCGTGGTAAGGGAGTGGAGGATGCTGCCGAGTTTGGGGCCTGAGATCTCGAAGGTCAAAACTGCGTCAAAAAAAATAAATCATCCAACAAAGACCAAATAATTGCGAAAATCCATACTCAGTAAAATTTTGAAAGAACTAATGGTTTTTGAGCCAATCAGAAAAATAGTAGATATAAAGAACGAACATATAAGCCAGCCCAAACAATAAAAGATAGTTTGTTAGCACATTAATCCAGTAGATTCCCCACGCTAACCCAATAAACTGAAAGACCAAGGTGCCAAATAAAATGCACAAAAATGCAACGACGGGATAAAACAAACGGACATGTATACCGATACTTTGACATGTTTCGGATTTGCGTCGAACAAACCGCAAATAAAATGAATTGAAAATAAAAGCTGTAATCACATTGCCAATAAAACTACCGTAAGCATGGGCCATCCCTCTGTCAAACCCTAGAGTTGTGATGTATGACTCAATAATCTGTTCTACTACTAGCATGACCACAAACATAGCATACATACGACGATACAAAAACAATGTCGACCCGAATGCAAATCCAGCCCAATTAATTTTAGGAATAAAAGTCTGATCGCTAAATTTTTGATAGATTTTCCAATAATAATCAGAGGATTCGCTTGGTTCTTGAAACTTAAAGCGAACAAGTTCACAAAACCGTTCAAAAGAAAACATAAGTATGAGGCCTATCTCTATGATATTTTCATTATAGCGTATGGTTGTGTGTTCCGCTAAACCACCGATAATTCTCATTTTGGAAAATCAAAATCCTCTTACATCCAGTGTTTAAATTTCTTAAAGTCAAAAATGAGAGTTGTTGTATCATTCCACAAGGCACTTCGAATAGCGTCTGGTTTGTGGTATCATACCCTATATTGTTTGTGTAACAAGATTTCATGTCGTTGATGCCGGATCTTTGGATCCAAGAACGTGCCGAAAAAGATGAAATGATTAATCCTTTTATTTCTAAACAAAAACGGGAAGGGGTTATTTCTTACGGTCTATCTTCCTACGGTTACGATGCGCGTGTTGCCGATGAGTTTAAGATTTTTACAAATGTTAATAACGCGATGGTAGATCCTAAGGCGTTTTCAGAATCTAGCTTTGTTGATCGCAAAACAGATGTATGTATTATTCCTCCTAACAGTTTTGTTTTAGGGCGTACTGTCGAGTACTTCAAAATCCCAAAAGATTGCTTGGTTATTTGTGTTGGAAAATCGACTTATGCGCGTTGTGGCATCATCGTTAACGTCACACCGTTGGAACCTGGTTGGGAAGGGCACGTGACACTAGAATTTTCTAATACGACACCACTTCCTGCTAAATTGTATGCAAATGAGGGTGTTTGCCAGTTCTTATTTTTCAAATCAGATCAGGCTTGCGCTGTTTCGTACGGTGATCGTTCTGGTAAATATATGGGGCAAACTGGTATTACATTACCAAAATTATAGGGATATAAATGTTAGAGCAATTTATTGTACAAGGCGGACGGTCATTAAAAGGAACAGTTGCTATTAGTGGGGCTAAAAATGCGGCGTTAAAAATCGCTTGTGCGGCGTTATTAACAGATGAGTGGTTGGTGCTGGATAATACTCCTTTACTAAGTGACATGATGTTGATATGTCAGATTTTGGATGAATTGGGTGTAGAAATATCCTGGAATGGGAATCAGCTTTCTTTGCGTGCGGGATCTTTGCGTAGTTGTCGGGCACGGTATGATTTGGTGCGCAAAATGCGAGGATCCTTTGTATTGTTGGGGCCTATGTTGACACGTTTCGGTCGTGCTGAAATTTCTTTGCCGGGAGGATGCAATCTAGGAGTAAGGCCAGTAGATATTCATCTTAATGGTCTTCGAGCAATGGGTGCCAACATTGAATTAGAAGATGGATATGTGATTGCAACGGGTAAGTTGCGCGGTGCTGAAATTTTCCCACATTGTCCTACTGTAACAGGTACTGAGAATTTAGTAATGGCAGCAACGCTAGCTGAAGGCCGCACCATTCTTCACAATTCAGCAAAAGAGCCTGAAATTGTTGATTTGTGCAATTGTCTTAATGCAATGGGGGCCAAAATTATAGGTCAGGGTACAGATGTTATTATGATTGATGGAGTGAAATCGCTACACGGAACGACACATCGAATCATTCCGGATCGTTTAGAAACAGTTACTTATGCCATTGCGAACATTATGACGCAAGGACATATTTATTTAACCAACACGGAAGCATGGTGTTTTGATTCACTAACATCGTGTTTTCCTCAAGTAAAAGTTCATCAAACGGATTTTGGATTTTTGGCAGAAGGACATATCACCGATCCCGTAAATCTTACTACAGCGCCACATCCCGGTATGCCAACAGACCTACAAGCACAGATGATGGTTTTAACCACCCAAATTCCTGGTCGTTCGTTCATTACAGAAACTATTTGGGAAAATAGAATGATGCATGTGCCTGAATTGTGCAGGATGGGCGCTGATATATTAGTTGAACACAACGCACAAGGTATGAACCGAGCCTCAATTAATGGAGGACAGCCTTTATATGGGGCGCCGGTTATGGCCACGGATTTGCGTGCTTCTGTTAGTTTGGTTCTAGCGGGTTTGTGTGCAAAAGGACAAACAACAGTGAGTCGTATCTACCATTTGGATCGCGGGTATCATGCTCTTGATGAGAAGTTGAACATGTGCGGCGCGGATATCGTTCGCACAAAACAAGCTGCTGCTTAAATAATGAAGCTTATCGTTGGATTAGGCAATCCTGGCTCTACTTACCAGATGAATCGACATAATATCGGTTTTATGGTTGTAGATTCAGTCCAAGAGGAAGAAGAATTTCCTGAATGGTCTGATAAGTTTAAGGGATCGTATACAAAAAAAGACGATGTGATTTTACTTAAACCTCAAACATATATGAATTTATCTGGCCATTCTGTACAAGCTTGCATGACATTTTTCAAACTCACTTTAGATGATATATGTGTTATTCATGATGATATCGAGTTATCGCTGGGAGAGGTCAAAACAAAGCAAGGAGGTAGTGCTAAAGGTCATAACGGACTTCGTAGTCTTGATCGATGTATGGGGCAGAATTACAAACGCGTACGGTGTGGTGTTGGTCGTCCTACGCATGGAGATATTGCTTCGTATGTTTTATCAAATTTCTCAAAAGATGAGTTGCCAGCCTTAGTAACAGCTGTAAATGTTGCCGTTGTAACTGTTGCTGCTGTTTTATCCCAAAGTTAACGTTTATACTGAAACATGTTTCTTAGACCCATAGATATGTGATACGTCCTAAGTTAATCGTCCCTGTTATTATGGGAACAATCTTATACTTTTTACCTGTTCCCGATGGAGTACAACCCAAAGCTTGGCATTTGTTTTCAATTTTTGTAACGACTATTGCAGGTATCATTCTAAGACCTTTTCCTGCTGGTATTGTTGCTTTGTTTGGATTGGTTGCTACGCTATTAACAAATACGTTGGATTTGGCAACAGAAGCATTAGTTGGCTTCCAAACGCCTACCATTTGGTTGGTGGCCAATGTGTTTTTCTTGGCTCGAGGTTTTATCAAATCACATTTAGGAAGTCGAGTCGCTTACCATTTCATTAAAAAATTTGGTCATAGCAGTTTAGGTCTTGGATATTCTCTTGCTTTTTCTGAATTTTTTATGGCTCCTTTTATTCCCAGCTCTACAGCAAGAAGTGGTGGATTGATGCTTCCTATTGTTCAATCGATATGTCATGCGTTTCACAGCAAACCAGAATTAAATACTCAAGGAAAATTAGGAACATTCTTAATACAGTGCGCTTTTCATGCCAACATTATTTCTTCAGCGACATTCTTAACGGGTATGGTTAGCAATCCTTTGTGCCAATCTTTGGCCAAAACAAAAGGAATCTCTATAACTTGGATGTCCTGGTTTACAGCGGCTATTATTCCCGGCATTATTAGCATTCTAGTCCTGCCATTTCTTCTGTTTAAGATGTCTCCTCCAGAAATGAAAAATTCTGAAGAAGCTTCTTCATGGGCAAAAGAACAATTAAAAAAATTGGGACCTCTTAGCATCAATGAGAAGAAAATGATGGCAATTTTTGCCATGACTTTAGGATTTTGGATTTTTGCAGAACAACTGCATATCAATGCCACAACAACAGCCATGCTAGGTGTTTCCATTGCTATCATTTCTGGGGTTATTACATTAGAAGATGCCTTGGCCGAAAAAGACGCGTGGCACACAGTTTTGTGGCTTAGTATATTAATTGGAATGAGCAAATATCTTCAAATTTTTGGATTTGTATACTATGTCACACAACATCTATCTTGTTTCCTTATAGGATTTTCAGCCTTACAAATATTTTACTTGTTGATAGCCTGTTATTTCTTTTTGGGGTACATGTTTGCAGGAAACTCGGCTCACGTCAGTGCCCTATATATTGCCTTTTTAAGTTTAATGTTAAGTATGGGGACACCGCCTGTTTTGTCAGCGCTAGTTCTTTCGTTTATGAGTAGTTTGTATTCATCATTAACCCATTATGGTTCAACGGCGGGGGGTGTTTATTTTTCAACGAATTTTGTTGATGTGCGAACATGGTGGACAGTTGGATTTGTTATTGCTGTGACAAATTTGACTATTTGGTTAGGGTTGGGTAGTATTTGGTGGCGTTATTTGGAATTGTTTTAGATTTTATTTAGAAACCGGTGGATTAGAAGCACGTTATTTGTATCTTTAAATTGGATCTCGCTAATTTTGCATTGCTTTTCTGACCTGAAACTTTTATAAAGTGATTAGGGTGTAGCGCATTGATTCACGTGCTTCTGTTTTACACAAAATCTAATGGAGTTTGCGCGAAAGTAGAACCCATGGATATTGAGCACGGTGATAGCTGGAATTTTTGGGCTTACAGCATAAAAGTTTGTAACAACAATGATCATCCTGTACGTTTGATACAAAAAGAATATTTACAGTGTGATCTGAACGGACGAATCCTTGAAAGTAAAAAATTTTCATGCGGCACTTCGATAGGACAGCATGAATGTCATGAGTTTGTTGAAGCTCCTGTGTGCCAGGACGACGCGGTTTTGTCTATTTTTACTTTATATTGGGAAGATCAGGATGAAAATATCGTGAATCTTGATATCGTTATTCCTCGCTTCGGATTTGAAGATAATACTATTTCGTCAATTTTACATTAAATTTGATATTTTTTTCAATTGCCATCTGTTTAAAAATAGATTAAATTAACTTCTGTTATTTTAAGAAGTTTCGAAAGGTTTATTTATGAGCAGATATGTACAGTCTTTAGTGTTAGCAGATCGTGTTTATCGATTATTTATGGAAAGTGTGAAATATGAGTTGAAGCGTCTAGATGTTAATGACATCAACAATGTGCAAGCTATCATTCTTTACAACATTGGAGAAGATCGCATGACAATCGGAGACTTGATTCAACGTAAGTACTATTTAGGTTCGAATGTAACTTACAATCTACGCAAGATGGTGGATGCTGGATATGTCAATCAAGTGCAGTCAGATTTTGATAAACGTGCTTGTTACGTCTCTTTGACAGAAAAAGGTCTTGAACTTTATCATAACTTAGATAGTGTTTTCCAGAAGCATCTTGAAACAATTAAGAAGGATGGATTGGATGATTTCAGCGGCATATTAAAAGAGCTTGAAGTTAATCTTACGAATTATGTAATTAGCTAATAACCCTTCATCCGGGAGGCGGTTTTTCACTTCAGACACTTCTTCAAATACTTTCCCGTCACACTGTTTTTATTTTTTACAATGTCCTCTGGTGTTCCCTTTGCAATAATTAATCCGCCACCGGACCCGCCTTCAGGACCCATATCGATAATCCAATCTGCTGTTTTGATCACATCTAAATTGTGTTCAATCACGACAACCGTATTACCCCTTTCTACAAACATATGTAAGATCTCAAGCAGTTTTTTAATATCATCAAAATGCAATCCTGTTGTCGGTTCATCCAAAATATACAAAGATCGTCCTGTTGAGCGTTTGCTTAATTCTTTCGCTAATTTAATACGCTGGGCTTCTCCCCCTGACAACGTTGTTGCGCTTTGTCCCAGTTTAATATATCCAAGTCCTACACGATGTAACGTCAACAAACGACCATGAATTCCCGCATGAAAATCAAAAACCTTCAAAGCCTGATCGATGGTAAGCTCTAATACATCGTGGATATTCATTCCCTTGTATTTTACAGACAAGGTTTCCTGATTAAATCTCTTACCATCACATTGCGTACATGTCGTATAAATATCCGCCAAAAAATGCATTTGCGTTTTAATGGCACCATCACCTTCGCAAGCCTCACAACGACCACCCCTTACGTTGAAAGAGAAACGTCCTGGTGCGTAACCTCGAGCGCGCGATTCAGGCAAGTTTGCAAACCAGTCACGAATATTTTGAAAAAATCCAACATAGGTTGCTGGATTCGATCGTGGTGTGCGTCCAATGGGAGTCTGATCAATATCGATGATATTATCTATATTTTGACGACCAGAAACGCTGTCACAATAATCACGAACCGAATATCCGTTGATACGTCGCAGTGTCTCCATTACCAACGATGATTTGCCACTACCAGACACACCTGTAACACAAACTAAACAGCCCAAAGGAAAATCAGCATCAATATGACGCAAGTTGTTGTGATGTGCTCCCCTGATAGTTAAACAGGTTCCATTCCCCTTACGGCGAACAACCGGTACATTTATTTTGCGTCTTCCCGATAGATAATCTCCGGTAACGCTGGCTCTATTTTCCATAATCTGTTTTGTTGTGCCTTGAGCAATGACTTGTCCTCCATGCACCCCTGAAAATGGTCCCATGTCCACAATCTGGTCGGCCAACAATATAAATTCTTCATCATGCTCTACTACCAAAACTGTATTGCCGATATCACGTAGTTCTTTCAGTGTACTGATCAACAGATCGTTATCACGTTGATGTAGCCCAATGGACGGCTCATCCAAAACATACAAAATTCCTGTTAGACGTGACCCAATCTGAGAAGCCAAACGAATGCGCTGACTTTCTCCTCCTGATAACGTTCCTGCTGTACGATTCAAATGAAGATATGTTAATCCCACAGCATTAAGAAACTGCAATCGATCCTGAATTTCCTTTAGGATTGTTGCAGCAATCTCGGCTGTTTGTTTTGGAAAGGTAAGATCTTTGAAAAAACCGTACGCTTGTGCAATAGACATCAACGTAACTTCAGAAATATTTTTTTGTCCAATCTTGACGCACAACGCTTCTGGTTTAAGACGCTGTCCCTGACACACAGGACAATCAACATCAAACTCTAAATCTGTTAAATCAATATCTTCACCCATCTGGTACGCCAGCATACTGATATATTTAGCAAACCCCGGAAAGAATTCTTTCACACGTTTATCCCTACGCACAAATACGATTTGATCTGTACGCGATCCTTTCAATAACACTTCCTTTGCTTCTGAAGATAAATCATTAAAAGAATCGGTAATCTTAAATTTATAGTGATCTGCCAACCCTTTCAAAGTTGATAAATAGTATCCATCCATCCCCGATTTTTTCACGATAGGGTTTGTTGGATTCATTAACTTTAATGGAAATTTATTCAAAGGAATATCTCGGTTATCCACCAAACGGGCATAATCCATTTCTTTGACTTTACCCAATCCTTCACACTTAGGACAGGCTCCTATGGGGCTATTGAAAGAAAACAAACGGGGTTCTAGAGCTTCAATCGTAAAACCGCTTTCAGGACATGCGAATTGAGAAGACAAAGCGACAATGTTTTTTGATGCTTGCTCTTCAATCCACATTAACTTCTGCCCTAAATCTAAACACGTTTCCACAGATGCTGCTAATCTTTGGCGGAAGTCAGAAGAAATTTCTTCAGGAATCACCAAGCGATCAACCACAACACAAATTGTATTCGCAACTTTGATATTGATTTTGGGCAGATCATCGGCCGTATGAAAATCTTCATTAATCTTGAAACGCGAATATCCTTGAGCTATCAGGTTATCGAATAATTTCCTGTGTTCACCCTTTTTGCCGCGCACAATGGGTGCTAATAGATAAATCTTTTTTGCTTTTTCCATAGAACAAATTTGATCGATGATTTGATCAACAGTGGCTGCAGAAATAGGTAATCCCGTTGTAGGAGAATAAGGTGTTCCCACGCGTGCATATAACAAGCGCATGTAATCATAAATTTCAGTAATCGTTGCTACGGTCGAACGCGGATTATTGGATACTGTTTTTTGCTCAATCGATATAGCAGGGCTCAGACCTTCGATACTATCCACATCGGGTTTTTTCATCAGTTGTAAGAACTGGCGCGCATATGCTGACAAACTTTCAACGTAGCGTCTTTGACCTTCAGCATAAATCGTATCGAACGCCAAAGATGATTTTCCTGAACCACTTGGCCCTGTAATCACAACTAATTTATTACGCGGAATTTCAATAGAAACGTTCTTTAAATTGTGCTCTCTTGCTCCTTTAATCGTGATTTTTGTTTGCATGAAAAAATAGAGAACGTTTTGTAAATCTCACTTATCATACCTTATTTTTTTGTTGATGTTATATTCATTTCTACTCAAAATGTAAATAATTTATTCTTTTAAAGCGAAGCAAGTGGAATCGTATCCGTGGAATCGCAAAACTCTGATTAATCGATGATGATACGTATCTGATGGATCGAAAATACCCGCCCCTCTTGATCCATGTGACCTGTCAATCGCAAGAGAAACATGCTTTCCTGTTTCCGTTAAAGAAGGAAATGTGATTTTTATTTTTTCAGATTCTGCAGAAAACGTTCCACCAATAGCTGTAATAAATTCTCGGATTTTTTCAAAGTCCAATTCTTCCCTTCCTTTTTTTGCAACACCGAAAATCTGTTCTGCCGTATGAAATTTTGTCTGCCTGCTCACAAGTTAAGAAAGACCGCATGACAGAATTAAAATCCTGTACCGCACAAATACCATTAAAAATAAAAACATATCCATCTATATCTGTACGATCACGGGTTTATTATATCCAAAACAAGAAAATTAGAAAAGCTAACGTTTTATTTTTTTACGCCAATGCAATCATCCTGATCATCGCATGCAAGCGCTTACGCGTTGAGGCATCAACCTGAGGAGACTGTGCTAGTTCAACAAAAACATCGCGAGCTTTAAGATTTTCTTTGATTTGCACCAGAAGAAATCCTTTCAACTCTAACGCCAATAAGCGTATCGTTCGATTTTTTGTCATTAAAGAATCAATCTCAGCAATCAGTTTTTTAGGATCTATTTTGTTTTCATAATCAATACGAATCCGATTCAAGGTACCAATGCCGCGATATATTGGGCTAACAATCATGTCAGCCTCAAGAGCCTTAAATTGCTTATACGCAGGATCGGGACGCTTATTTCTAAGGAAAAACTCAGCTAAGGCCATTCTTGACATGGCTCTGTAAGAAGGAATACTGTTTTTAGCGATATCTTCTAAAATCTTTTTACCTTCATCTTCTTGATTGTTTGCTAAGGCTTCTCGTCCTTTTTCAAACAACCCAGAAATTTGTTCTAGCTTTTGGTGCTGAGCGTATTGATAGATATTGAATCCCCCCGCTCCCACAAGGACAGCAGCAGCAATAGCCAAAATCCAATTACCAAAATTATTCCAAAAATTAAGGAATTTTTCCCTCGTGTGTTCCTGAGAAACTTCTTCAAGTAGCTCTTTATAATCGTAGCGCATTTCCCTACCCTAAAAATTCTATATTTTCGACTGTGTACTCTTGCATACCCTTTGGGGATGAAAATTCAACCGTAGCACCCACTTTTTTGCCAATAAGTGCTTTCGCCAAAGGGGATGTTACAGGTAAACGTCCTTCGTTCGGGTTGGCTTCCTCAGCACCTACAATCTGATATTTATGCTTCGTAGACGTATGTTCGTCCCGCACAGTAACCGTTGCTCCAAATGTGATTGTATCACCATGAAGCTTTGTAATATCAATCACTTCAGCATTGTAAATACGACCCTCGATATACTGGATGCGTGCTTCGATCATACCTTGTTCCTCTTTGGCAGAGTGATATTCTGCATTTTCAGATAAATCGCCCAAAGCCCGCGCTACAGTAATAGCCCTTAGGATATTAGGACGACGAATTTCCTTGAGTTGTTGCAGCTCTTCTTCCAACATGTGGAATTCCCTTTGAGTCATAGGAATTTTCTGCATTATTGACTCTAATGATACCCAATCAATCTTCATGTTAAATCATTTAACAGATAATTCACAATGCTTCCGTGACATAAGATTCCTTTTAATGTGGGAATCAGTTGTGTCGCATGTGGAGACAGAAATCCCTCAGTAGTCAAATCAATTACAGCTTGTTTGTTTAAATAGGATTCTAGCGATGCCTTGGGAACACCTTCATACAACCGTAATCCCATCATAAGACGTTCGAAGGCTTGATCATTTTCTGTAATGACAGTTTCTTTCGGACCATTTTCTAAAATCCAGGATTCAGGGAGACGATGATTGACGGTATGTATTTTTTGGCCACTCTTTGTAAATCGACCATGCGCTCCAGGCCCCAATCCGATATAGTCATCATAACGCCAATATGACAAATTGTGACGACAGTCTTGTCCAGCCTTAGCAAAGTTAGATACTTCGTAAGGGGGAATATTGGCAGCAATCATTTGAGATACTGTCTGTTCATAAAAACGAGCTGACGCATCATCCAAAGGAATAGCAAATTCTTTTCTTTTATAGCGCATTTCAAAGGGTGTTTTTGGTTCTATTGTTAGTTGATATAGAGACAAGTGCGTTGTTCCCAAAGACAAAGCATACTTCAACATCTTCTCCCACTGTTTCAAGGTTTGGCCAGGCAAAGAATAAATTAAATCAAACGATACACGATCAAAATATTTTTGTGCGTTATTAACCGCTTGAATTGCTTCCTTAGCGTCATGTTTTCTACCCAAAAACTCAAGTTGTCTTTGATCAAAAGACTGCACACCTATTGAAATACGATTAACTCCAGCTTGCCAAAAATCTTTGAATCTTTTCGCTTCTGATGAATTGGGATTTGCTTCTAAAGTGATTTCTACCGTTGGACTACAATGAAATTTTTGAGTGACAGTATCAATAATAATCGAGGTGCTTTGAGGAGACATTAACGATGGCGTCCCTCCACCAAAAAACAACGATGAAATTTTTAAGTTTTTAGGATACGTACCTATTTCTGATAAAATTTTTTTTAACCAATTTTCTTCATCAAATACTGGTCTCACATGACTATTGAAATCACAATAAGGACATTTTGAAAGACAATACGGCCAGTGGATATAAATAGCCGTGCTGCTTTCGTTTATTCGGAAGACATCAGACATAAAAAACCTTATAGTTATGCGATTTTGATTATACCGTTATCAACACGTCTCCTGGATAAGAGTAATGGATCATCTTACGCACTTGTTCTTCCAAAAGATCTTTGCAAATATGCTTATTACTCAACAATTTCGTCAGTCTTTCCAGTCGAGCTTTTTCAAGATTCAGTTCTTTAAGACGTTTTTCATTCTCTACAATTTCTTTTCGAATATGCCAATAAACTAGTAAGCCATTCTGTCCATTAAACAAATGGTAGACACAATACACACCAAACAATATAAAAATCATTTGGTGTAGAATACGCCGCAACATTAGTCGGAAATGTAAGGGATAAGTGCTAGAAAGCGGGCATGCTTTACAGCACGTGATAGATGTCGTTGATGTTTTGTTGAAACAGCAGTGATTCGGCTAGGCAAAATTTTACCAGAATCTGACAAGAACTTTTGTAACAACTGTATATTCTTATAGTCTACTTTTAACCCGTTTGGACCAGAAAACGGACAAGAACGACGCTTTTTAAAAAACGTACGCTTTGAACGAACTGGCATGCGAGGACCGTTCGTACTTGCACCTGATTCAATAATTGTTTCTTCTGACATGATATTTCTCCCTATGCTGTTTCTGATTGTTGTTGATAGATTTTACCAGAACGAATCTGAGCTTTGTATACCGTATCTAAGTTATGACGTTGTTGTAGTAACTCTGATGGTTTTGGATCCAATTCGTCAACGCGCAACAGAAGAAAACGAACAGCTTTCGGATCGTTCTTTAAGAAGATATCAAACTTCTTAACAAATTCAGCTGGCAAACGTAGATTCAATAGAATGTAATAACCTTTTTTCTTCTTATCGATCGGATAAGCGAATGTACGCATACCGCAAAACTCTGTCTTTGCGACTTCTCCGCCGACTTCTTTAATTTTTTGTGTATATTCAGATACAGTCGAACGTACAATTTGTTCTGTTGTATCTTGTGTGAAAATACACACGAATTCGTAATTATTAAGCTGTTTTTGTTTCATTGTGATTCCTTATATTCCCTGTGGATTTTGTTAACACAAAAGCACTTTTTCGGAAAGTGCAGAGAAAACCGTCGTTATTGTGCCATATTTCAAAAGGTTTAGCCACCTTTTCTCAAAAACGCAGGAATATCCAAACTATCGTTATTCACCGCTTCTTCTTTGCTGGCATCGTGACGGAAGCGTCCTAATCCTGGAAGGCGTTCAAAAATTGATCCCGTTCTTTTCGCGGGTATCGGCGCTTTTTCAGCAACCAATTCATGAATAACAGGCTCTGCCAAATTTTCACTATCTTCACTGCTTTCTGCTTCTGCCTCTGTATTCTCAGCGGTACGAACTTCATCCGGCTTAGATTCCGCAACAGCAGCGCTAATCAGAGAAACGTAAGGTAAACCACCGATACCTGTTGCAACGACAGATACACACATCTTACCTTCTAAACGCGCATCAAATGTCGAACCAAAAATAATATTGGCTGCATCTGTTTCGATCTCGTCGCGAATACGGTTAGCTGCCTCATCAACTTCATACAGGGTCATATCATAACCACCGGTGATGTTGATAAGAACGCCCTTTGCACCTTTCAAAGACACATCATCCAATAGTGGATTTGAGATAGCAGCTTCAGCCGCATCAAGCGCACGGCGCTCACCTTCGGCTTCACCTGTACCCATCATGGCTTTACCCATTTCGCTCATTACTGAACGAATATCGGCGAAGTCTAGGTTAATCAGACCAGGTTTAAGCATCAGATCGGTTACACCGCGAACACCAGAATACAAAACGTTGTCAGCCATCTTGAAAGCATCTGCAAAAGTTGTTCTTTCGTTAGCAATACGGAACAAATTCTGGTTTGGAATAACAATCAACGTATCAACATACTGCTGAAGGTCTTCGATACCGCGATCAGCAGAACGCATACGATGGACACCTTCAAAATTGAAAGGTTTTGTGACAACACCAACGGTCAAAATACCACTTTCACGAGCCGCGCGCGCAATAACCGGTGCAGCGCCTGTGCCAGTTCCACCACCCATACCACTTGTGATGAAAACCATGTTGCTACCTTGGAACAATTGAATAATGTCCTCAATAGATTCTTCTGCAGCAGCTCGACCGATATCTGGTTTGGAGCCAGCTCCCAATCCTTGCGTAATATTTGGACCAATTTGTATACGATGGGACATTTCGACGCGTGAATTTTGAAGGGCCTGCGCATCTGTGTTCCCCACAATGAACTCAACCCCTTCAAGTCCCATTTCGATCATGTTATTTACAGCATTACCACCTGCCCCACCAACGCCGATCACGCAAATACGTGGTCTTAAATCAGGGATAACATGTGCTTGCTCTCTGAACCTGGACATAAGAAAAAAATATTGTAACGACTACTTTTCAATATACTACTTATTCTTCCTAGGTTTCAAAGGGTTTTACAAGATTTCCTTAAAGAAAATCATGTATACTTAAAAAGAAGACTTTTTCTTGTCATTTATCATCGTGTTTTCACCACTAGCTTCTATTGGTCTTATTTCAATCGCTTCTACTTTTTTCACATCTTTTGTTTCAATCAAGCTTGAAATACTTGGAACATCTCAATGGCTTATTGGATGGATAGGCGGAGCCTATTATTCTGGAATGTTATTAGGATCGCACCTTCCTGCCAAACTGGTCCTGCGTATTGGACATATTCGTGCATACACTTGTTTTACCAGCATTATGATCATGACAATTTTAGCTCAATATTTTTTAGACACTTATGCGTCTTGGGCGTTAACAAGATTTTCAATCGGTTTCTCACTAGGAGCGCTCTACTTGGTTATCGAAAGCTGGCTATTTAATGTGGCAAATCCAGCGCGTAAAGGTGCCGTTATTGGTTTATATACTTTCATTTTGTACTTAGGTTCTTTTGTTGGACAAATTGGATTTAGATTCATTGATTTAAATTCTGCAGCTGCATTTATTCTTCCCGCTTGCGTTGCAACCATGTCATTACTTCCTTTATCGGCGACACGTACACAATATCCATCATTTGATATCCACAATAAATTTGATATGCTGCGTGTCATCAAGCTGGCTCCTGTTGGCTCTTGGAATACAGTGATGTCGGGACTATTCATAAGCTCATCAAACATTCTTCTTCCCATATTTCTGTACCGATCTGGATTTTCAAAAGAAATATTAGCTTGGTTATTGGCTCTTCCCATATTAGGAGCTATCTGTTTTCAGTATCCTTTGGGACGACTTTCCGATTTTGTAGATCGTCGAAAGTTACTAACAGGATTGCATCTCGTCATGACGGTATCTATGCTAACGATCATTTTCTTCACGCAGCAGTTATTTATACTACGCATTAGCTTGTTTGTTTTTGGCTGTGTGTTTTATTCGATTTATCCTATTGCGATGACCTATACGTGCGATGGCTTTAAAAAGGAAGAATATTTTGAAGTGGTTCAAACACTATTAATTCTTTACGGAATAGGATCAATTATTGGTCCCATCTTGGCATCTTATTGTATGGAGTGGTTTCATTTTAATGCTTTATTCTGGTTCTTAAGTTTTATAAGTTTAGGATCAGCAATCTTCTCTTACCTGGCGCGATTTTTGCCAACACATATTCCTGACAAACACAAAACAGAATATGCCAGTACTGAAACACATACCCCCATCTTATCCAATACGAAAAAGAACTAAATCATGAAAAAACATATTCACGATCTTGGTTTTTCATTTTTAGATCAAAATATTCTTCAAGACCTTATGTACGCCACCACTCACAATTTTACAGGTGTAGTTGTAGAAGGATATACATTCAATCGAGCCATTGGAACAAAGGAAATGGTAGAAGCTTTAAGAAAAGTGCAAATAGATTTAACCAAAAAAGGATTTACTCTGCTTGTTAAAGATGCTTACAGACCTCATCGTGCTGTTCATTTTTTCAATACGATTTGGAAGAATATGCCTGACGATCTTAAGATGAAACGCTATTATTATCCAGATCTTCAGAAAACAGAATTATTCGAAAATGGATATCTTGCCAAACATTATAGCCGACACAGCAGTGGCAGTACTGTTGATTTAACACTTGTCGACATCAACACAAACAAGGAGCTTGATATGGGTAGTCCTGTCGATTTTTTGGGCGCAGCTTCCCATTTAGCTTTCACCGAATTAACAGAACTTCAACAAAAAAATCGCTCCGTATTAACACGCGTCATGCAAGAGAATGGGTTTAAAGGTGTGTCAACAGAATGGTGGCATTTTTCGTTAATTAACGAACCATTTTGCAACCAAGCTTTTGATTTTACATATGACGACGATGGATGGATTATCAATGGGAACACAGAACCAATCTATTGGCAGTAAAAATTTAAGCGAGTGTAGGAGGGAGAGGATCTGATACAAAAAGTTGATGTAAATAATTCAATTCTCTTTCGATTTCTTCTCGTGTTTTACGATGCTGCATCCAAGAAAAATTGATAATCTCTTCCTTATCCGACTGATGTGCTGTAATTTCTTGATCGATTTCTTTTAATTTTTCTTCTAACTTTTTAATTTCGTAATCTACAGTATGAGGAACGGAAGATAAATTCATTTGTTCACCAATTTCAGAGTGGTGCCTGGGGCCGGAATCGAACCGGCGACACAAGGATTTTCAGTCCTTTGCTCTACCGACTGAGCTACCCAGGCTCTTTACAATTTATAGTATAAAAAAGGGTTAAAAGGAAGAGGGGGGGATTTATTTGATTCGCAAGCAGGTGTGTAAGTTCAGACACATATGAGAAAAAGAGTTAAGATGAAAGCGAATGAAATGCGTAGCACATTCGATTATTATTATTCTGTTTCCAAGCGGGGTCCTTGATTTTTCTCATATGTATTGAACTCGTACATTGACTTGATTCACTGAGGAAAAAAGGCAACAATACAGGCGTAGCTTGTATTTGCCTCAATAAATATGCCGTCTTTAATAAAAATGCCTGCACTCAGCCCCACAATGGAACAGGGGACTTTATCTAAGTGGATAAAAAAAGAGAATGATAAGATATCTGCTGGTGATATTTTATGCGAAATTGAAACAGATAAAGCGACCATGGAATTGGAAGCTGTAGATGACGGCATATTGGGGAAAATACTAGTTCAAGGTAATACAGAAAATGTACCGGTTAATGCGCCTATAGCAATTTTGTTGAATTCTGGTGAAACAATCGAAGATGCTGAAAAATTGTTGGCATCCTCCCCTCAAATTCAACCAACAAATCAAAACGTTGAACCGTCAATGCCAAAGCCGTCGTGTTCGTTGCAACAAACCGTGAGTGCAAGCGTGCAGGGCGATAGAATATTTGCTTCGCCGTTGGCGAAACGTATCGCTAAGGATGAAAATATTGACCTGAAAACGATCCAAGGATCTGGTCCTCATGGTCGCATCGTGAAGCGTGATCTTGAAGGAAGATCATGCAATGTTGCTGTTCCAGCGACAGAGTCGACAAAAATCATGTTGTCGAACATGCGTAAAATCATAGCAAAGCGTTTGACGGAAGCAAAACAAACGATCCCCCATTTTTATTTGACAATAGAAGTTGAATCTCAGAGATTGTTGTCGACCAGAATGCTTATGAATGAAGAGAATGAAAACATTAAAATCACAGTGAATGATTTGATCGTTAAGGCATCTGGTTGTGCATTGATGGATGTGCCTGCTGTTAATGCGACGTTCCATGAAGATCATGTATTACAATTTACACGCCCACATGTGTGTGTAGCGGTTGCTGTGGATGGAGGACTTATTACACCAATCGTATCTAATGTAGATTCAAAAAGTTTGCGGGTCATTTCTGAAGAAGTAAAGTCTTTAGTTGATAGGGCTAAAAATGGAAAGTTGAAACCTGAAGAATATCAAGGAGGAACATTTACCATTTCGAATTTGGGGATGTTTGGTATTCAGCATTTCCAAGCGATTATTAATCCACCGCAAGTGGCTATTTTGGCTGTTGGGGCTGTTCAAAAATCAGGTGTTATGCAGTTGACATTATCAGTTGATCATAGAGCTGTTGATGGTGCTAATGCGGCACGATTCCTACAAAGACTTAAGTTGTATTTGGAACAGCCTGAATTGATGTTGGTATGAAGAAGCTTGATCCTACAAAGAAGAAACGAACAGAGCAACAAAAGCGCTGGTTGAGAAGACAGATCAACGATCCTTATGTAGAGCGTGCCCACAAAGAGGGGTATCGTTCACGGGCGGCTTATAAGCTTATCGAAATCAATGATAAATTCAAGTTGCTAAAATCAGGGCAGAAAATATTGGATTTAGGGGCTGCTCCTGGAAGCTGGCTTCAGGTTGTGCAAAAGAAAATTGGAAAGATGGGTGTTGTCGTTGGAGTGGATTTAACGCCTATTGAACCCATTGTAGGAGTTGTTTGTTTAACAGGAGATTTTCGTAGTCAAACGATTCTGTCTCAATTGTATGAGATGGGGCCTTTTGATGGTGTGATTAGTGATATGGCTGCGTCCTCAACTGGTTTTATAAATGTAGATCAGTTAAAGATGGCGGAGTTGATTGAGGAACTGCTTGATTATTTACCTGCTCTTCTAACAACCAATAGCTTCTTTATTTTTAAAACGTTTCAAGGCGGACTTAATAACGATATTCAAAAACGCTTGAAACAATTATTTAAAATCGTAAAACATGTAAAACCAGCTGCTAGCCGTTCTGATTCCCGAGAGACGTATGTTGTTTGTCAGCAAATGACTCTTCTATCCCCAGAAGTTCCACATCAAAGTGCAACGTAGAATTCGGGGGAATGATATTACCAACAGCTTGTGGACCATATCCTAAATGCGCAGGAATAATTAGCTTTCTTTTGCCACCAACTTGCATTGTTGATAGTCCTTCATCCCATCCCTTGATAACCTGTCCAATACCCAAGGTGAATTTAAAGGGTTGACCACGATCAACAGAACTATCAAACTTTTTGCCATCGGCTAATGTGCCCGTATAGTGAACAACAACTGTCTGACCTTTTTGTGGCGTTGCCCCAGTCCCCACTTCTATTTCTTGGTATTGCAACCCAGAAGAAGCTGTCGTAATTTCTTTCGTATTCATTTTGCATCCCGCTACTAAAACGCCAACAACGATGGCCCCTATAATTCTGTATAACATGTTCTTCTGATCCCTTTCCAGATAAAATGAGTATATCTGATATAAAAACGTTTATACACTTTGACCATTCAACTTCAGTTGTTCAACAAACCAGCACAACGCAATAAGCCGCTTATAAAGCAAATGGCCGTTTCAGAATATATGCCAGACACATCTGAACAATTGTTAAGCGAACGTTATATTGCTCAAAATGGAATGTTATTGTTACGCCAAAGAATGTCTTCCGCCTATCGACAAAAAGATTGGAAAAATTATTTACAACTTGTACGATTTGAAATTGATATCAAAAAAGGACGGATCCCTTTCGGTCAGGCACTTAAAAGTTACGTGTTAAGTTTGAAGGTGTGATCACAACTGGAACTCTAGTTCTGATTTCATTGTTACTTTAGAATTTTGTTCAGCCATTGCAATAATTTGTTGTGTAATTTGTGAAATGATCATGCTCGACAATCCGGTATCTTGAAGTTCTGCTATTAAATCTGCGAATCCACCTGCTGGTAGAGCAACGACTTCATAATCAGCTAATTTTGCCATATCAGCAGCTTTTGCAACGGCAGTATCAGTACCACCCAAAATGTCTACTAAACCCAGTTCCTTAGCTTGCTTGCCACTCCAAACACGACCGCCGGCAATATCTTGACGTAATTTTTGCTTATCAATTTTACGACCATCAGAAACTCTTTGTAAAAACGCATTATATTGGTAATCAGTCATTTGATGCAGACGTGCTTTTTGTTTTTCCGTCACTTCATGTGTGAGATCAAAAAGGGTCGAATTTTCACCAATCACAATACTATCAAAATTCACATGAAATTTCTTTGCAAAATCTTTCAGATAAGGTCGCATGAAAGCAACGCCTATTGATCCTGTCAGTGTGTAAGGATGTGCAACAATAAAATCAGTTGCGGCGGCCATGTCATAAGCAGCTGAAGCACACACGTTGCCCATCGACATCACCACGGGTATTTTTTTGCGACGAAACTGCTGTACGGTATTGTGTATATTAACTGAAGCTAAAGAATCTCCACCTGGTGAATTAACACGTAGCACGACAGCCTTATATTTTTCTTTGCAAACGCGATTCAATAATTTTTGCACCCACAAATCACTGATAGGTTGTTCAAATGGTGTCATATCTGGTGCGTGACGAACAATTTCTCCTGACAGATAAATAACAGCGACTTTGTCTTTTTGTTTGTCTTGTGGGTAAAGAGGGTATTTTTTTGCGCTCACAAATTTAGATCCCGTATCTTGCATAAGTTTTTTCAACGATTCGGGCGGATTATCTTGATCAAAATAAAGTACTCCATCTATTAATTTTTCTGCGACAAGATCATTGCCCCATAGCGGACAATTATTCATTAGTTCTTTAACTTTTTCGGGTGATAGTTTTCGATTTTTTGCAACTTCTGTCATAACTGTATTCACAGTATCTTCCAGAACTCCCGTCATGTTTTCCCGTACAGGTTTTGAAAATTCATCCATTATGAATCGTTCAAGAACCCCCTTATATTCATCGCGACGTTCAACGGTTGTTTTGATGCTGTAGTGTTCAAGCAAAGATTTTAAGAAATAACGAGACAAAACAAGACCGCTGAAATTAACCATACCTCCAGAAGACACGTAAATTTCGTCTGCATAAGAAGCTAATAAGTAGGCGGCTGTACCTAATCCATTTTCACGTCCCAAAGTATCCGCAAAAACATATACTGGCTTTTTCTTGGCTTTGAAGAGAGCAAGTTGTTTTGCTATTTCATCAACTTGTGCAAAACCGATTTCTTGAGAATAAAGCTGAATAACAAGTCCCTTGATTTTTGAATCTTTGGCTGCACTTTTAATAATTTGTCGAATCTGTTCAACAGACAGCCCTTTCTTCATAAAAGGTAGTGTTTGCTGTTGATTATCTTCTAGTTTCGCATTTTCAATGCGCAATATTAGAACAGCATTTTCTTTTTGCTTTTTTGGAATGAGAGAAAAACAATAAAACATCCCACCTAAGAACAGAGAGAAAAGAATGTACTTAAAAATGAATTTAAGCAAGCGAGAGATAAATGACATGTGAGCTTTCTGAACAAACCTTATCCCATATTAACGCAAGATATTTGTTAATATATACTAAAAAATCTGCTAGCTTAAGCGAGAAGCTAGATTTAAGGTCATCTGTGAAGAAACAATCTATCTTGGCAGTGTTGTTTTTGTTTGTTGGAGGCTGTTCTATGCATTCTGAGCTACCTGATTATGTTCCAACAAAAGATGTTGTTCTACATAAGGCAGCACAAAGATTTGCTTTCCCTTTAAAAAAAGAAGACACAAAAGATATAAGAACATTAGAAGCCAAGTATGACGCGGAAGAAAATTGTGCTGGTCTTGCCGGACCTCAAATCGGTATTGGTAAAGCCGTTATTATTTTCGAAGTAAAAGATGATCCTGATCTGAAAAAAATTCGGAAAGATCTTGTGCAAACAATGTCAAAAACAATTTTTTTGAACCCATCATATGAAGCAATCGGTACTGAAATGACCGAAGATTGGGAAGGTTGTTTACCAGTATCAGATGTAGCTGGTATTGTTAAACGCTATAACGAAATTCGATATATTGCTTTTGATGAAACGGGTAAAAAAATTACAGGCATAGCAACAGGCTTTTTAGCCCGTATCATTCAACATGAAACAGATCATATCAACGGGATCTTGTTTGCAGAAAAAGCTATTAAAACAATGTCTTTGGTTGAATACCGTGCTATGCGACAAGCAGCGCTGAAAGACAAAAAATAAAAGACTATTCCTCAGCAGGTTTTGGTTTTAAATCCATTAAACTCTTGAACGTCTCCTCAGATTTCATTTTTTTTGAACTATCAAAATCGGTATGATGCCCTAAAAATTGTTTCATCATCAAATCCTTCCAGTCGGAAGGAAGAACTTGCAGTGTTTGGTCTGATAAATTTTTCCAGATCGGTAGCATGGGCTGATATTGTTCTGTTAAGAAAATTCCGGACAACCAATAAACAACAATAATAAGTAGCAACCCACGTATGATACCAACACCTAAGCCCAAAACTTTATCGAACAAAGCTAAGGGAGAATGTTTAATTAATCCCACAAAAAAATGACGAAGCAGTTTGAAGAAAATTAGCAAACCAACAATAGAAATAAGACCAGAAGATATCTGCATGAGGAGATCTTGCTGAATGTAGCTGTGCAAAAAATGGGGCGCTACCCGAAAAAAACCGTAAGCTCCTGCTGCGGATACAGCAAAGGTCACCAAACGAATAATTTCATCTGTAAAACCTCGCTTATAGCCTAACGAGGCAGACATCCCTATAAGGACAACAAATATACTATCAAGAATCATAACGGATTAGTGAGAACAACACCCTTTACCTGTACAAGCATCTTCTTCATATACATCAAATTTTTCACGTACTTTTTGTTCGATTTCTTCCATAGACATTTTGGGATTTTCTGCCATCATTTTTTTAATTTCATCAAACATTTCGTCGAAATGATCCAGCAAAGCCTCAAGCCCATCCAAAACCAGTTCTTCTTTCGTGGCGCCCGAGTTCTTGGCTATCGTCTCCAGACGTTTATGGAAATCATCAGGAATATCAATCGTTATCTTCGGCATTGTTACTCGTGTTCTTAAGCGCTAGATGATTATAGCCTTATACAGCCAAAAAAGGGAACAGCTGTTTGATGATGAATTTTTGTTGATCAAGTGGAAGTTGTGAAAGGTAAACCAATAGTTTTTCTACCGTATCAGGTGCTTGACCAATTGTATCGAACAACATGTGTAATGTTTTTTTCTTGTATTTCTCTGGGCTTATGATTTCGCTTACAAAAGGCCCCTTTTTCAAAAGATCAGAAAATTTTCCGATTTCTGGAGATGTAAAACTACTTTGATTGCTACCGTGGAAACTAAAATTACTAGTTTTGAAATATTTTTGTGATGATCCATCTGAAAATGTTATTTTTGTTTGAATTTCTGGCCATATAATATTCTTGCCTTTCTTTTTGTATATATCAGATGTTATTCCATCAACGTCTAACATATAGGCATGAGGTCTGAACAGTAACATCGTATCAGGCTTTGTTTCGAAGGGAAGGTCGAAAACGATAAACATGTTCAAATAGCAAAAAACACGAGAAACAAGTCCATTACTTGCATCGTATTGATGGATGTGAGGAGCAACCAATCCACCGAAAAATGTTTTCTTTTCTGACGTCTCAATCGAATTAGAAAATAATTTTTGATCGGCTTTTAAAAGTGCAGCAACGGTTAATATTTTTTGTGCTTTAAGTGTATCAGTAATTTTTTGTAGTGCAGTTTCGCGTGCTAGCCCCTTTATTGCTGCCAAGGCAGATTCTAATTGTTGTGCAGTTGGTTCTGTGGGTGGGGGTAGTTCAGCCGTTATTGGTTGTTGAGTGGCAAAAACTTTTCCATAGTTTGATTTGAATTGTGACAAGATTTGATTCAATCGAGTTTGATTGCTGATAAGATCTTGTGTTCCCACAACAAAAGAGACGAACCCATCATGCTGGCAAAAATAGCCTGATGTGCCTTGTCCTGAGTACCATTGATTTCCCGAAGAATAAGCAACCCCAAGCAATTGTCCAGATGTGTATTTTCGAAGCAACTCTGCATATAACAACGCAGGATCATGTACAGCAGCAAAGCTTGCGATTTTTGGTGGAACAGAATTGTCTCTCATTTTTAAAGGAATCCATGTTCCGTGTTCTGCTGTTTCACGCATGGCAGCAATCTCTGCCATGACAAAAATATGTCCCAAAAACATCAACATGAAGATCTTAAATTTCCTGAGCTATAAAGTTAATTTATCACAATAAAATAAAAAATTAATTAAACTGCAAAAGAGTTTCCGCAACCACAAGACCGACGTGCATTAGGATTAATAATTTTAAAACGAGAACCAGATAAGGTCGTTTCAAAGTCCAACGTACAACCGTTAAGTATTTCTTGATACGCAAGATTGACTAAAACGGAGGTACCCTCTTTTTCGATTACGGCATCATCATCTTCTTTTTTGTCTGTTAAATCAAATGAATATTTTAATCCAGAGCATCCTCCCTTTTCAATGTCGATGCGAAGATAAGACTTATTAAGGGTCTTAATTTTTTGAGCAGCAGATTCTGTAACAGTAAAACTAAAGTTTGGCATGACGGATCCTTTCCTTAATTAAAAACACACCTAATAGCAATGCACTTGCGCTCATACATAAACCATACAAGAAGGCTAGTTTCAGGGAGTATTCGTTACTCATTAGGCGAAAAACACCCCCTGCTAATATCGTTGCTATGGCTGATAACAAATTTAAAATACTTAAGGCTGTTCCCCTTAATTCATTCATCGGAATATAATCATTTGTCAAAGCGTAAGATATGCTGTTGGTGATCCCTAACTGTCCACCCCATAATAAAATCCCCAAATACATTAAAGGCAAAGACACGCTTGATAACCCTAAACATATTTGGGACAACACCATCACGAAGAAACCACATAGTAACAATTTTTTGCGTCCAATCCGGTCAGATAAAAAACCAATAGGATACGAAACTAAAGAATAAGTGCCATTATACAAAACAAGAATTAAACTGGTTGCTGCAGGTGAAATATGCTGCGCCTCCATAGCGTTAAGAACCAAAGTTGATTCGCCAAAACGACTACACATGAACAAAAACATAACCAACATTAGCTTCCAAAATTCTTTACCTAAATGCCGCGCAGCCCACAGAAACGTGTATGAATTTTTCTTTTTATCTGCCGTTGCATCATGCAAGGGATCGTCTACACCTATGAAAAAAATCATAATAGCCAAAGTACACGGTATGGTTCCCGCTAAAAAGGTCAAAGAATAATTATTACCTGTCAAACGCATTAATCCATAACCAAGAACACCGCCTAACAAGGAACCAAAAGTAGCCAACGTATTTTTCATACCAAAGCATTGTCCACGATTGCTTTTGTCAGACAAATCCCCGACCAAAGCATCCCGAGGAACAGACTGGATGCCATTTCCCATACGGTCAAACATGCGCGCAATTAAAACAAGAACGGGGGTCGTCGCAGCAGCCAATATAGGTTTGGCAACAGCAATACACAAAAAACCCAAAATAATTATGGCTTTTCGTCTACGAATAAAATCACTAAGTACGCCTGAAAATGTCTTAAAGAAAAAACTTAACGCATCAACGAAATTTTGCAGAAAAGCAACATTGCCGGTACTCATATGTAGACATTGCTTCATGTAACAAGTGGACAGTCCGAAAACAAGCGCTGTTGATATATTCATCAAAAAATTGGCAAAACTAATCGCAAAAACACCAGAAGGAATATTTGATACATTCTTTCTGATACGATGAAACATATTAAGAATATCCCGGCTTCCAAAGACTTATTCTACACGAATAACAGGGGCAACAACAAGATGGCGGGAGTGACGGGACTTGAACCCGCGACCTCTGGCGTGACAGGCCAGCGCTCTAACCAACTGAGCTACACCCCCGCAACAGATACAGTTTATCACGTTGAATTCATTTTCGACAACGTTTAAAATTTTAATCATTTTACTGTGATATCGAAAAAGCTTACGCATCAATAAATTTCACAATTTTTTGATGTTTATCTCTTTAAGAAACAATGGGGAGGATTAGGTGTAGGCTCCTCAAAATCCCTCTTCTGGCTTGAAAAAAAAATTACAGCGGGTGGCTTCTCAATAATAACGTTCTAATGAACCCACGTCGCTTTCCCAGTCTAACGGCGTCAAATCTGCAACGAGCTGACTATTTTTTAATATAATAATACGATCAGCAATAGTGGTTAGAAATGCAAGATCGTGCGATGCAATTAATAAAGCAACTCCCATCTTTTTGATGCTTTGCAAAAGCTGAATAACATCCTGGGTGGACACAATATCCAGCCCAGACGTAGGTTCATCACAAAGCAACATGTCTGGATGCATAGCCAAAGTTCTTGCTAAAGCCACACGTTGTTTTTGTCCACCAGACAACTGATTAGGTAAGACGTCAGAAATGTTTTCAAGATTAAGCTGCTGAAGTAACTTATAAGCAGAAGCTTCTGCCTCTTTTTCATGAAGCACATGAACCGGTGCGTATCTTATATTATCCAAAACAGACATGTGCGGAAATAGCTGAAAATCTTGAAATAAGAATCCTGTAGACCCCTGACAGGTGATCGTTCCTGAATCAATAAATTCTAATCCTTGAATACAGCGGAGCAACGTCGATTTGCCACTACCAGAAGGACCCGCCAACCCAACAACAGAACCACCTTCCATTTCTAAAGAAATATCTTTCAAAACCGTTCTTCCACTTAAGATTTTTGATAATTTAACGATGGACAGCATAACACCACCTTTTTTCTGCCCATTTCCCGGCATAAGTTACAAGAAGAACTAACGCGTAATAATACAATCCTGCCACACATAATGGTCCAAAATAATCAAATTTTTGAGTAGCTAATGTTTGTGAACGATACATCAAATCCATACCTCCCAACACTGAGATTAAAGAGGTTTCTTTTAGTAAAGTAATACATTCGTTAACCAATGTCGGCAATTCATTGCGAAACACCTGTGGCAAAATAATATCGCGCCACATCAGCCATCTTGGAATACGCAAGGTTTTTGCCGCTTCAAACTGCCCTTTAGGAAGACTTTCTATACCACCACGCAAAATTTCAGCAACATAAGCTGAACTGTTCAATCCCAACGTACAGATACCAGCTGTCAGAATGTCAATTGGTAACCCCAACAATCCCGGTATGGCAAAATAAAAAAAGTTTAACTGCAAAATCATAGGTGTACCACGCAGTACGGACACAATCCCATCAACAGCCAATCCAGACCATTTTTGATACCGTAACATCACAAAAGCAATGCCACCTGTTAATCCTAGAAACAAACTGCACACCGTCAACAATAGTGTAAGTTCTAATCCGTGAGAAATAAAAGAGACGTATTGGAAAAAGTGTCCGGTCATTTCAATACATCTTTAACAGCTTGAACAACTTTATCAGCAGAAGGTAATGCTAGTTTTTCAAGATTCATCGCATAAGGCAAAGGAACGTCTTCTGACGTCACGCGAATTGGTGGTGCATCCAGATAATCAAACGCCTGTTCTAACACTTGCGTGATAATTTCAGAACTGACACTGCAAAAAGGCCATCCTTCTTCAACGACAATCAAACGATTCGTTTTCTTTATAGATTCAATCACAGGCTTTATATCTAATGGACGAAGTGTCCGTAGGTTGATAATTTCAGGTTCAATATTCATTTCGCGCACGTGCGGCAAAGCCTGCATGACATGATGAAGACCTATAGAGAAACTAACGATCGTTACGTCTTTTCCCCTCAACATCACCTCTGATTTCCCAATCTCTAAAGCGATTGTCGACAATTCTTCATCGAAAACTTGTCCGTACAATATTTCGTGTTCTAGAAACACAACAGGATCTGGATCTTGGATGGCTGCTTTCAAAAGCCCATAAGATTCAGCTGCTCCATACGGACTAATAACTTTTAGTCCTGGCACATGCGCATACCATGCCCCATAACTTTGTGAATGCTGTGCCGCATTTTGCAAAGCAGATCCATTGGGCCCACGAAAAACAATGGGACATCCCATTTGACCGCCAGACATGTAGTTTGTCTTAGCGGCAGAGTTCACGATCTGGTCAATTGCCTGCATTGAAAAATTCATCGTCATAAATTCAACGATGGGTTTATATCCTTGAAAAGCTAACCCCACACCTAATCCAGCAAAACCCATTTCAGTGATAGGCGTATCAATAATTCGATCAGCACCGAATTCTTTCAAAAGTCCCTCACTGATTTTAAAAGGACCGTTGTACTGAGCAACCTCTTCCCCCAACAACAAAACCTTTGGATCCTCTGATAATGATTCACGCAGAGCTTGATTCAGCGCGGATCTAACTGTAATACCCATTTATCTTCCATTGTCTGTAACCAACTTTATTATACATTTCTCAAGATCATACATCTACCGAATCAAATCGCATTAGCAGCTTCACATTTCAGTAAAATTCCGGCTTGTAAAGAAGACAGTTGATTAATTGATTGTTGGAATGTATTTTCCTCTGTTTTTGTTAACTCTAGACTTTCAACTTGAATAATACCAGTTTGATCAATAATGCAAGATTGCCCAATATAAACATCTTGATCTTTATGAGGTGCGCTAACTGTAGCCCGAATCTGTTGGCCTTGAATCATTGATGAAATTATATGAAAAATCGCACCCGCTGCTCCAAAATAAGGAGACTGATGTTGATAAAGCGCGGTAATTGTTGTTCCTGCTGTACGGGTTTCTTGTATGGCGTTAGCTATATCAAATTCATTCAAACATTCACAAAGAGGCTGTTCATTCACAGTTGTGTGACCAGGCAAAGGAATCATTGCGTCGTTGTGTATACCTATAACCCGCGTGTCAATAGCAACAGAACTTACACCTAAACGTTTAGATAGATAGTAACGAAAGCGTGCTTCATCTAAGGCTCCGGCTATACCAATGATTTTTGTTTTGGGGAATTGCGTAATCTTCTGTAAAAACCAAGTCATTGTGTCAACAGGATTTGTAACAACAACGACTGTGCTTAAAGGCGCGTACGTTGCAATGGCCGGAACAATTTCTCGGAAAACCTCCAGATTTTTTTGTAACAAATCATCACGAGTCATATGGGCAGATCTTGCCAATCCCGCTGTAACAACGACAATACTTGCATCTTTAATCTGAGTAATATCCTCTGATCCAGTTAAAGGTGCCACATAGGGCTCTTTAATAGCAGACATGGCGTGTCCTACATCTAAAACTTTTCCATACGCTCTACCGGGCGCAATATCATACAAAAAAATCTGGATGTTTTTCAGAGTAGCAAGATGTTGAGCCAAAACTCCACCAATTGCACCAGCACCTATTAAAACAATTTTTTTCATTTAATTTCTCTCAAAAATGATTCTGCTGCTGCAATACCTTCTGGACTAATACTGTGTCCCAACCCTGGACATGTAACTGATGTAACGCGAATCCCGATACTGATCAATTCCTTTTCGGCTTTGGACATATACTCATAAGGCACAACAAAATCATCTGTCCCGTGGATCAGCAAAGCCCTTTTTAAATCCGCATTTTCTGTGAAATTCTGCACAGGACAATAAATACCCGCATATTCTATAACATTTTTGATGTCGGGTTCATGCACCAGCAAATCCAGAGTGATCATAGATCCTTGCGAAAATCCGACAGGAATAATATCAGCAAGTGTCACGCCATGTTTGTTGGCCAGTGTCCTTAAATACTCTTGGACGATTGGCCTGGTTCTATCTAGACCACCTTTAATATCTTCGGGTGTGATATTATTTATATCTTTGAAGTCAAACCACATATAGCCTGAAGGGATTTGAGGGTGAGAATAAGGTGCATTTGGCGCAATAAACAAAGTGTTTGGCAAAGAATTTTGCCAACATTTCCCGATATCCAACAAATCTTCCCCATTGGCACCATATCCATGCAAAAACAAAATAATACGTCTTATATCTTGCCCTGTTTGAAATGAGGCAGAATTTTTCATCATATTTCTTTATAAATCACCGTCTTATTTCATCATAAATGAAAATATATGTTTTTATTAATCTAGAATTAACTTTTGTTTCTTACTTTGGAAATAGAGTTATTAATATGAGTGGAATTATGAGCAAAAGCTATATAGATTTAGTTTTGAACGCAGAACGTCTTTATCGTGTGTTTTTAGATGTCATGCGTATAGAGTTAAAAAGACTAAAAATTGATGATTTGAATAACACTCAAGCATTGATTTTGTACAATATTGGCAAAGATAAGGTCACAGTTGGTGATATTATCAGCCGTAAATACTATTTGGGCAGCAATGTCTCTTACAATCTGAAGAAAATGATCGAAATGGAATATGTCAAACAAGACAGATCTAATTTCGACAAACGTACTGTATTTGTTACATTAACCAAGAAGGGTGTTGCGCTATTTGATGCTATCGAAAAAGCATTGGATACTCACACTAAAACACTTACAAAAGAACAAATTTCCCCCTCCAAATTGGATTCGATGGAATCAGATATTCGGGTTATGGAAAAGTGCCTAACTCGCATTATTGATGATGCCATCTAAAAAAATTGAAAAGCATCCTCTAACACTGGTATATTGGATTCTGAAGGCGCGTAGCTCAATTGGTAGAGCATCGGTCTCCAAAACCGAGGGTTGGAGGTTCGATTCCTCTCGCGCCTGCCAGATGTTTACGGTACTTTATCCTACGTTTTTATCTCTTTTATTACTTAAAACCTGTCCGAATGGCCATTGCTCTGGTGTTACTCATGGCTCTATCGCCACAATAAAATCATTTAAAGAAGTTGATTTCGATCAGGTTGATACCAATGCATTAGTTATTTTCGACGCGGACGACACGCTAATTTTCGACATTGTGTATAAAGGAACAATCAGGGAACAAATTTTTAAAAAACTAAAACATCGTTTATCCTCAAAAACATTGGATATTCTTTCTGGAATCATTTACGAGAAACGTCTTCCTATATTAGTGGAACCAAACATAGTCGACACCTTAAGAAAATTAAAAACACGTCATGTTGCAACAGTTGTGCTAACCAATGCCACCACTGAGAAATTTGCCGGATTGGATACTTCTTTCGAGGATTGGCGCATTCAGGATTTAGCTAAGACAGGACTTGTTTTTAACGATCCATTCAAAAAAACGATTGCTTTCAACCACTTGAAGGGTTGCCCCATGCTAAAAGCCGGTATCATTTTCACGGCTGACCACGACAAAGGCGCTATATTGAGACAAATTTTTAAAAAATTGGGATGTTCATTCAACAAAATCATATTTTTTGATGACAAGAAAGAAAATGTTTTTTCTGTTGCAAAAGCAGCTGAAATTCTTGGTATTGGATACCAAGGGTATGTTTACAAGGGGGCAGAATTTGCACCAAAGCCAAAGCTAGATAAAAAAATCGAAGAATATCGTTTTTCTATTCTTGAAAAAGAACATGTTTGGTTAACACAGCAAGAAGCTTTGGAGAGATTAAATTGTCCTTCTTATTAGGAAGATTTTTTGCGTAAACTTTCAAAATGTTCACCGGCATGATAGGAAGATCTCGTCAAGGCAGAACATGAAACCATTTTAAATCCCTTACCCCAGGCCATTTCTTCATAGATTGAAAATTCTTCGTCAGATACGTAGCGCTTGACTTCATAATGCTTCGGAGTCGGTTGTAAATATTGTCCAATTGTTATGAAGTCTACATTTGCTGAGCGCAGGTCATCCATAACTTGAAGAACCTCTTCTTTTGTTTCCCCTAATCCGACCATGATTCCTGACTTTGTAAAAAATGTAGAATCTGATTTTTTAACATGGGCAAGCAATCGAAGAGAATGGAAATAGCGCGCCCCTGGGCGTACAGACTGATACAGGCGTGGTACTGTTTCAAGATTGTGATTGAACACGTCAGGTTTTGCGGCAATGATGTGTTCTTCTGCGCCCTCTTTACGCAAGAAATCAGGCGTTAACACTTCAATAGTCGTTTTTGGTGCGGCAAGGCGGATCATGTGGATAACTTCTGCGAAATGTTTGGCACCACCATCTTCAAGATCATCGCGATCAACCGAAGTGATAACAGCGTGCGTCAGTTCCAATTTTGCAACAGCTTCAGCCACACGCCGCGGTTCGTCCGGATCAAGAGGCATCGGTTTTCCTGTCTTAATATTGCAAAACCGGCAAGCTCTTGTGCATGTATCACCCATGATCATAAATGTGGCTTGTTTCTTTGCCCAACACTCTCCGATGTTGGGGCAAGATGCTTCTTCACAAACCGTGTGTAGTTTATGTTCTCGGACCAATTGGACTGTTTCAAAATAGGACGGTAAAACAGGAGCTTTCACGTGCGGTTTCATGAAAATATTTTTTTCTCGTGTCTACTTACTGTATCAAACTATTGTGTATTTTTAAAAAGACGGAAATAACTTTCGACGCCTTCTAAAGAGCAAACAGGTTTGTGATTTTTATCGAACAGATAAGCATCAAAAACATAATGCAGCCCTGATATTTTTCGAAAAATAAGGTGAGCATAAACTTCAAGATCAGATGGCTTTTGATAAAAAATGGCTCGCGTTATTTTTGAAGGTAAAGATGCTTTTTGTTTGGTCATAAATGCTAGCTGACAGCCCATTTGTAAAGCACCATCACAAGCGAAAGGATCCAAAAACCAATCTTTTTTTGGCCATTTCATACCTGAAGCGGTTTTTAATATACCTGTCGCTTCGGAATATGTTTCGTTTGTTTGAATGAAAACGATACTATGCAGTAAAGGTCCATGGAATAAAAAATCGTAATCACCTTTTAACGCTTTCGAATTTTCTTTTGGAGGAGATGAATATATTGGATGATCGTTTTCAATACATTCGTTATAGGTGGCCTTATAGTGAACGACATCATCTAGTCCGATCAGTTGAACAGTTTTTTTATCTTCATCAATTTCAATGCGTGTTTCGAAAGTTGTTAGTTTTGGCAGAATGATTCCTTTAACAAGGCGTACATCTTGCAAAGCACAGGGGCCGACGCGTTCCTGTAACACCACATATAAAGCATTCAAAGCGCTGACGAAAGGAATAACAGGGCTGTCTTCGGGGCAGTGATCACGTATGAAGGCGTAGTCGTTTTCTTCAAATATGAAGGTTCGTTGCATTTTTCTGCCTTTCAAAAAATTAAACAATCAGGATTTGCCCTGAGTTTTTTAAATTTCAACCCTTAACGCTACAAATCAAATTTAACAGACCTGCGACTTGAATGGTACAATCATAGTGACGGCAAAAGTATGTTGTATAGATGACAAAGTACCTTGATTTTGAAAAACAAATTGCAGATGTGGAAGGTGAATTAAAAGAATTAGAAATTTTGATCAATCAGTCAACGAATAAAAAACGTCTTTTGGAACAAATGAAGTTATTACAAGATCGTCGAGACAAAGTGTTAATAAAAGTTCATGAAAATCTGACACCTTGGCAGCGGGTTCAACTGGCCAAGCATCCGGATCGACCTCAGTTTTTAGATTATTTGTCAGCATTGTTTGTAGATTTTGTTCCATTAGCAGGCGATCGATTTTTTGGCGAAGAAACTGCCATTATTGGGGGTTTAGCGCGATTTCAGGGGCGTTCTGTTATGGTTATCGGCCAGCATAAAGGCAAGGTTTTAGAAGAGCGTTTGCACTATAAATTCGGCATGCCTAACCCTGAAGGGTATCGCAAAGCGCAGCGTTTAATGAATTTGGCGAGTTATTATCAATTACCGATTTTATCTTTTATTGATACACCAGGAGCGGGAGCTGGTGAAGAAGCTGAGGCGCGAGGACAGGGGGAAGCGATTGCAAAGGGTATCCAGGCTTGTTTGAGGGCTGAAGTGCCCGTGATTGCTATCGTCATTGGCGAAGGATTTTCCGGTGGAGCAATTGCTATGGGTACTGCTGACCGATTCCTTATGTTAGAAAATTCTATTTTTACAGTTATTTCTCCTTCGGCGTGTGCTTCTATTTTATGGAAAGATACTCAATATGCTGAAACGGCAGCAGCAGCCATGAAGATAACAGCGCAAGACGTAAAAAATCTTGGTATCGCTGACGAGGTTATTACGGAACCTTTGGGAGGTGCCCATCGCGACGCTGAAAAAACTTTTAGAGATGTAGGCAGAACGATTCTTCATCATTTATCAGAATTACAACTAATGGCTTCTGAAAAATTGGTACAAACAAGACGTCAAAAATACCTAGGGGGTGGGTTTTCTTTATCCTTAGACGCATGAGTTTTTCTTCAAGCAAAAAAACAACAAAAAACTAAAATAGTTGACCAAATTTGACTTTCGTTAATATTTTTTTCACTATTGTGGTACGTGTACCTGATTGGATTGCCTCACTTATGATCAAGCGTACACACCTTCCGCAGTTGATGTTGTTGACCGTCGGGCTGACTTCTGGTGTTGAATATTACTTTTTGCCTCACCAAGTGGAGAAGCAGAAAGAGATTATTCAGTACATTGAAAAATCTACAGTGCCAGTTGTCACAAGACAGGACAAAAAAATCAGATTAACTCCTAAAAATGCAAAAGCTGTTTTTAGACAGCATGGTCTTTTGTGGTGTGAAAAGGCTTTAAAAAAGCAAGGCTGTTCTAAAATCACATCAGGAGATTTACTGACTCTTTCTTTGAGAAAAGAAAAAGGTGTAACAACCATTTTAGACGCAGTGTTTTACACGGCAGATGATTTTGGTTACAGGATAAATGCTTCTGAAAAAACGGTAACACGCTTTAAGTTGAAACGTGTATCTAAAGTTATATCAAACGACTATCAGAAATCTTTTCAGCAAACACTTTCTTCACACAAACTGTCTAAAGATATTGTGAACGAGGCTTTGAAGGCCTTATCTTTGTCTACAAACGTGAAGAAAAGTCTTAAACCTGGGGTTAAGGTTCAGTTATTATATTCAACTGTTGAACTGCCTGATAGAACACGTTTTAACTCCCGTTTGAAATATGTAGGGCTAGCAGGAAAAGCGAAAGCAGAGGTGTTTGTTTTTGCGAGCGGTCATACAAAAGGTTACTACGGTGCTGATGGAAAATTATTGGTACGTGATGTTTTGAAGCTACCGATTCACAGTCGTTTTTCTTTTAGAGATGGTTTTGGGTATCGCAGCGATCCTTTCACCCACGAGCGTCGCCTCCATTCGGGGTTAGATTTAGCAGCAATGAGAGGCACTCCTGTTTATTCAGCAGCACTTGGTACAGTTATATGCTGTGGACACCAAAATGGATATGGCAAGACTGTGGAAGTGCGTCACACGGGTACGATGCGTACACGTTATGCTCACTTGCATCAGATTAAAGTTAGACCTGGGCAGATGATTGATGCATCAACCATGCTTGGCACAGTAGGTAGTACAGGACACTCAACCGGTCCACATTTGCATTATGAAGTTATTAAAAACGGACAACGCGTTAATCCAAGAAAGTTTACTTTCCTTGATAACGTTGCGTTGGCAGGTAAATTACTAGTTGGTTTTAAAAATTTCAAAGCTCAGTGTCAGACAGCATTTCGCTAGCAGTTCCCTCTATAATTTTTCGGTTCTATGAAGAAATACGTGGGTAATGAAGGACAATTTTCCACATAAAAATAAATCATGTTGATGAAGTTGTTCATGTTTCTAAAGCCTGGAGCCGGTACCGTCAAGTTAAGTTTCGATTTTGAGCAAGTGTATGAATTGCAAGAAAAAGCTTTGGCGAAAGAGTAGTTTGTTTCAATTTTTATTTGCAAATATTTAAAATCAATGTTATAATATAAACAAATTAATAATTAACAAGAAATAATAATGACAGACATTACTGAAATGAGAAACAGACTATTTGAGCTTGATCCAGGAGATTTAGCAGATCAAAAAGAGTATGGTGATTTGTTGTACAAATTCATTTTGCTTAATGAAGGTAGCAGAGCCCAGGCATATGTAGATACAGTGGGTAAAGTTACTGTAGGTATCGGATTTAATATGGATTCTTCATCTGCACGTGCAGAATGGAATGAAGCATTTGGAGGGTCTGTATCTTTCGACGATATTTACAATAAAAGATGTAATCTTTCTGAGTCGGAAATTAGGACATTGTTTGACCTAAGTATTTCTACAAGACGTCAGCAAATTGAAAGAATATACGGTGCAGAATGGGATTTTCTTCCCTGTAATGTGCGCGCTGGAATAGAAGATGCTTACTTTAATGCGCCTTCTCTCGTTGGGGCAAAAACACATTTCCATTGTCACATTTGTAATTATGTGCAAACAGGTGATGAATCTCATTTAGACAAAGCCGTTTGGGAGATAAAAAACAATTCAAATCCAACTCATTCTGTTGGATTGCAGAATCGTCGTGACAGAGAAGCCGAAATGCTATCTTTGCCGACGTGTTAAAATTCTGGCACCTCACAGTACAAATCCGCTAAACTCTATTTAAAATACCCATTTATGTGCACATATGCCCAAAATTATTTTTGTAACAAAAGATAATCATGAAATTTCGGTTGAAGCTCCTCTGGGATTATCTGTATTAGAAATTGCCCATCAGAACAATATTGATCTAGAAGGAGCTTGTGAGGGGGCGTTGGCTTGTTCAACATGTCATGTCATCGTTGATCTTGATTGGTATTGTAAGCTGGAACCGCCTTGTGAAGCAGAAGAGGATGTGTTAGATTTGGCCTTTAATTTAACAGAAACATCACGTCTTGGATGTCAAATTATTATGACAGAAAAACTGGACGGATTACGTGTAAAGCTGCCTTCAGCGACAAGAAATATGAGAGGTTAAGCGCGTCTACCTTGGAAGAAATCTTTCATTCGTCCAAAAAATCCAGAAGAGCGGGGACTGTTGCTGTGGTTTTCCGAAATTTCGGCGAATTCTTTCATAATTTCCTGTTGACGAGGTGTTAGATTAATTGGTGTTTCGATGGCTAGTTCTACAAGCATTTCTCCTCGTTTTACCGGATTGTTTAGTACAGTCATTCCTTTGTCTTTGATATGAATAACATGGCCAGATTGTATGCCGGCAGGAATATTCATGGAGTGTGGTTGCCCGTCAATTGTGGGCACTTCAACAGTTCCGCCCAGAATAGCCGTTGTCATGGGGATGGGTATATCACATAGCAAATCATTTTCCTGACGTCTGAAAATTTTGTGTGGGCGGACAGCAATATGGACATACAAATCTCCAGAATGTCCACCCCGTAAACCGCTTTCTCCTTCCCCAGCAATTTTGACGCGAATTCCATCGTAGACACCGGAAGGAATTTTAACATTTAAACTTTTTGGTTGATAAGTACGGCCCGTTCCAGCGCATCCGCCGCAAGGGTTGGTAACTTTCAATCCTGCGCCGCCGCATGCGCCACATGTTTGTTCGATAATAAAAAATCCTTGTTGTACGCGCATTCGGCCAGATCCGCCGCACTGGGAGCATGATGACGGTGCCTTCCCATCTAGACTGCCAGAGCCAGAACAACTTCCGCATTTGGTATGGCATGAAAAACGCAAATCTTTAGATGCGCCTTTAAAGGCTTCATCTAAGTCGATAACCATGTCAAAGCGAACATCATTACCTCTTTGTCTAATATCACCTTTGGTCTGGCGTTGCCCGCCATTAAACATATTAAACATTTCTTCAAAAATGTCCCCAAATCCTCCACTGGCGTGGAACCCATGATGAAATCCATGATTTTGATTACCCCCTCCTTGTTGAAAGGCCGCTTCTCCGTATTGGTCATAGGCAGCTCGTTTTTGAGGATCAGATAAAATTTCGTAAGCCGAAGAAATTTCTTTAAACTTTTTTTCAGCTTCTTTGTCGCCCGGCTTGCGATCTGGGTGATATTCTTTTGCTAGTTTATAATATGCTTTCTTAAGTTCTTCGGCAGATGATCCTTTGTCGACCCCTAATATTTGATAATAATCTTGCGCCATACTTAAACATGTTTTTTTGTCTATATATCTATTTTTACCATATTTCAGGAACAAGTCGTACTTGCTTTATAAAGCTTTTTTTGAAAGAGTAAATATGATGTCAATAAATGCCATATGCTATTGTATAATCGATTAAAAAAAGCTTGGCAGTTTCGTGTTTTATCGGCGATGATGGTGGGCTATGCCGGGTTTTACCTTATTCGTCAAAATGTTTTCTTAGCTTTACGTGATATACAGCAAGAATTTCATTTCAGTGATTTAGAATATGGTCTTGTCATATCTGTGTTCAACCTTTTATATGGAGTTAGTAAAGGAGTTGTGGGTATTGTCAGCGATCGCTCTAACGCACGTTATTTTATGGCAGTAGGACTATTTTTGGCTTGTTTGGCTAATCTCTGTTTAGTTTTTTGTCATGATATTCTCTCCTTAGTGATTTTATGTGCGGCCAACGCTATTTTTCAGTCTATGGGGTGGCCGGCTTGCGCTAAATTTTTAACGCACTGGTTTACACGTAAAGAATTGGCTACCAAATGGGCTATCTGCAACATGTCTCAGCAGATAGGGTCGTTAGCCATGTATATCTGTGGAGCATTTGCCATTTACAAAGCCAATTGGCGCATTATGTTTCTTATCCCATCATTGATAGGTTTGGTTATCGTTGTTTTCATTTTTATTCGGCTACGAGACACACCCGAATCGGTTGGTTTGCCTACCATTAACAAGGAGTGCTGTGGTGAAACAGGTGGGTCTTTTAAAGATTTTCTTATTGCAAAAGTTTATACAAATCCTGGTATTTGGTTTGTATGTATGGCTAATTTTTGTTTGTATTTCGTGCGTATGGCACTAGTCAGTTGGGCTCCTAAGTTTTTGTCTGAATACAAGGGAAACGTCAAAATGGCGGCCGTTACACATACAGCTATTTATGAAATTGCCGGGATGGTAGGGGGATTAGTGGCAGGACAGCTATCAGATAAAACGGGTGATCGTGGTAAGATTGCTATGATTTTCATGTTGTGCGTTGCTGTAGCTGTTTGGTGTTTGTGGAAATTACCTGTAGGGACGCCGATAACACAGTTCTTAGTCATGATGTGTATCGGGTTCTTTATTAGTGGACCGCAAATTCTGATTGGTGTGGCAGCCTCTGATTTTGCTAGTAAAAGAGCAGCCGGTGCAGCAACAGGACTAACTGGCATATTTGGATATATTGGTGGTGCTTTGACGGGACTCGGGTTGGGATATGTTCTTCAAAATTGGGGATGGAATCAATTTTTTATGTTGTTATTAGTCACGAGTGTTTGCGGTGTGTTCTTTTTGCTTTTGACTCAGCGCTATTCGCATACGAGAAGCCGTTTGTTGTTACCGAATTAATCTTCGATTGGCACGTAGAAAAAATCATAATTTAGAATTATTTCACCGTTTCTGTTGTATTCAATGCGTGCCTGTCTTGCACGTACAGGGCCAGAATATTGTACGCATTTTTTCTGTGTAATTTTCTTCAAATAAAAAGGAATATGTTTGGCGATTTGTTTTTCTACATTTAAACTGCGGCATTGGAGTCGTATAATTTCATGAATGTTTGAGATGTTAGTTTTATTAAGTTGAAGTTCAATGTTTCCAGCTTCTTTAATAAGGCTGTCAAAATGAATTTTTAGAAAAGGAGTATCCAGATCTCCTTGCAAACGCAGGATATCCTGATGTTGATTATCGCAACAAGGGATAGAGCAAATGATAGAATTTTCTTTATGCATTAATCTTTCAAATGCATTTCTTTATATTTATAGTACAAGTATTGTTATTTACAAGTCTATTTCTTTTATAATTATAATTAAATATTTTATTCAATTATCTGGCAAATATTAAGAATGCTAGTATGAATCAATGTCTGTTATTTGAGACATCATGCAATCTTTATGGACGTGTGCGCCTTTCTTTGGAACTTTGTTATCTATTAGTGTTATTCCTTTGTTGTCTGCCAATTTTTGGTTAAGATATCAAAATTATTTTTTTACTTTTTTGGGAAGTATCACCTTATTTTGGATTTTCTTTTCAAGATCTGTCGCTGATTCTTTTAGAGTAATAGGGCATCATCTATATCGAGAATATCTGCCTTTTATTTTATCTATCACAGCATTATATCTAGTAAGTACAAGCCTTAAAATTACTGTTAAGGCGAAAAATAGTACTTTTAATCTAACGTTGTATCTAGCCTTTGGTGCTTTCTTAGCTAGTTTTATCGGAACAACAGGTGCATCGATCTTGCTGATAAATCCTTTAATTGATCTGATTCACAGTCGTCAATTCAAAAAACACATCATCATTTTTTTTATTTTCTTGGTGTCAAATTGTGGCGGGGTGCTGACCCCATTAGGAGATCCGCCGTTATCAATGGGGTATCTTAATGGCGTACCTTTTTTATGGCCAATGAATCATTTACTAAAGGAATATTTGATTACGAATGGGATTTTGCTATTCATTTTTGTAATATGGGATAGATTTTTAATCAGTAAAGAATTGAAACAAAGCGCTCCGGTTTATCAATTCGTTTCAATTTCACAAAAACAGGAAATTCCATGGTTAATTCTTACCATCTTCATGGTATTTCTTCTTAGTGAAGTTAACGATATTAATAACAAATTCAAGTTGGTTTCAGAATGGATTGTTTATTTCCCTAATTTTATAGGATTATTAGGGATTATTTTTTTGAATCTAAAAAATAGAAAATTCTCTGTCCATTGGGATCCGATTATTGAAGTTGCTAAGCTTTTTCTTGTTATTTTTATAACATTGATTCCTGTTGTAAGCCTATTGTCGGCCAATGAACATCCTGTCGTGATAATGATTAAAGATTTTGTTATGCCACAAGGAATGGCAAGTTATCAACGCTATTTCTGGGCAACAGGTTTGTTTTCTGCATTTTTAGATAATACACCAACTTACTTGTTATTTACTCATATGGCTGCATCAACGATACAAGATCTTTTTGTAAAATCTCCTCATATTTTGCAAGCTATATCTCTAGGTTCTGTTTTTATGGGGGCATTAACGTATATTGGCAATGCACCCAATTTGATGGTTCGTGCTATTGCACTTGATCGCAAAATTTCTATGCCGACTTTTCTTGGGTACATGGGGTATTCTTTTGGTATTTTAATTCCTGTATTTTTTATCACAAACTGTTGCCAATAGTGTGAATTTGGCCAAGTTTAGTTGCGAGTTACGTTTTAACATGTATAGCGGGTTGTGTTGTGAGATTGATTTTCCTAAAATGAAAAAGGAAGATAAGCAGATCATACGAATCATGGAACAGTATAAATTCTTGGCGGTTGCGTTGGCTCTTCTGCCAATGCTTGGAGTTGGACTTGGGTTAGGACGAATTTTCGCAACTTTACTAGAAGGCATTGCCCGCAATCCTTCAGCCAAAGACGACTTAACGGGTCGTGCTATTATCGGTTTTGCTTTAACAGAATCTATTGCGTTACTGTCTTTTGTGGTTGCTATGTTAATTTTGTTTTCTTAAAGGGGATCTTAATGCCTCAATTTGATATTTCGACCTATTCGTCTCAGATTTTTTGGCTTATTTTTTGTTTTGGACTAACTTTTCTTGGCATTTCTCAACTGGTCTTACCAGGTTATAAAAAAATCTTGGAACAGCGTGTCAATCTTTTAGAAGATAAGATTAAAAATGCTGTTCATCTGCAAAAAGAAATTGTTAGACTTAAAACTCTACGTATAGAGCAGCTAGAAAAAATACAAGCAGAGACACAAGAAAACATCAAAAACATTGAGAGCAGAATTTTGGAAGAACAAAAACTACTGTTTCAAGAACTGCAAGCAAATTACGATCTTAAGTTGCGTCAATTGAACGAGTCGGTGAGAGGTCAAAGAACTTTGCTTTTGCAAAATCTAGACACATTTGCTGACGATTGTTGTAACGAATTAATGAATAAATATTTTTCGGAATATAAACATGGATAGCACAACCATTGCATACAGCGTTTCATTTGTCAGTGTTTTAAGTATTCTGTATTGGAAAATGCGCAAACAAGTTACAGATTTATTAGATGAAAAACAACGTGGCACGGAAGATGCTATTAAAACAATCGATTATATCAACAGCATTTCAATCACAGCTTTTCATGAAGAAAAAAAGAAAAACAATCAAATCGAAGATGATATCGCATTAATCAAAGAAGAAGAACAAAAACAAATAGAGCTACTGGTGCAGAACCATCAAGAATTTAAAGAGAATTTAAATAAGCAGTTCGAACAAGAATTGGAAGAACACGCTTCACAAATCAATGGGCAGTTTTTACAAAGCATGAAGGACGATTTCTCAGAACTTATTATGCTCAGGGTGCAAGAGCAATTAAAGAAAAGTAGAAGCGCCAAATCACCCAAAGAGCAGTTTGTTTTAGATATGCAAAGAATTCAATGCGGTTGAATAAAACCATTGCACACGCGGGCTACTGTTCACGCAGAGCAGCAGATGATTTGATTAAGCAAGGTGCGGTAACAGTTAATGGAATTACGATTGATAACTGTGCAACACAAATCTTATCAACTGACCATGTCGCTATTCATGGAGAATCAATCAAACAAAGAACTGAAACCCGTTTGTGGTGCTGCTACAAACCTGTTGGTTTTGTAACGACTCATTCAGATCCTCAAAACAGACCAACAATTTTTTCGCACCTAAAAAAACACATGAAAGACACAGCACATATTGTTTCAGTAGGACGTTTAGATATTAATTCCGAAGGTTTGTTGCTGCTCACAAATAATGGTGATTTGGCTGGGAAATTAATGCACCCCTCTTCGAATCTTGAACGCATTTACCGCGTCAGGGTTTATGGTTCAGCATCTGTCGAACAGCTACGTACGTTAACAAAACCATTTGCCATAAACGGTATTCAATATCGTCCCTTTGAATTTTTATCACCTCTACACAATTTAGCAAGAGGGAATCATTGGATCATACTACGCATTTACGAAGGTAAATATCGCGAAATTCGCAAGGCGATGAAAAAAGTCGGTTTGCAGGTTAATCGTTTAATACGTACGCAGTATGGCCCTTTCTCTTTAGGGCAACACAAACCAGGTGAAGTTTGGGAGACTTCCGTCAAACCAATAGCAAAATTCGCATCTGATTAGTATTTTCTCTTTTTAGACATACGGTTTATACTGGGTCAGTGATTAAGACTATTTGACATCTATGTTTCAATTGATTTATGCCGGCGCAACGCCTTTAGTATCCGGTGTTGACGTTATGCGCTTTGTACCTTTTTTGTTAATTTTTGTGGTATTTTATTTTCTTTTATTCAAGCCGCAAAATGACAAGATGAAGAAACAAAAACAAATGCAAGACAATCTATCTGTTGGGGATCACGTTCTTATCAATAATGGATTTCTGGGGAAAATAGCAAAAATAGTAAACGATAATGAAGTCCTATTAGAAATTTCAGATGGTGTTAAGGTGCGTTGCCTTAAGCAGGTTATCGTGGAAAAAAGAGGCAACTAGTTGATCATTGGGCGACTTCTTTTTTCCATCATCACCTTTTATACAATTCTTGTTGGGTTTTTTACGTACCAAATTCATCGTCTTTCTCTAAGCCATTTGCCTTTGGAAGTTGATGCCATTATCGTTGTCACGGGTCAAGCTGGGCGAATAGAAGCGGGAGAGCAATTATTAGAAAAATACCCTTGTCCTTTGCTAATATCCGGCGCGGGAGAACAAGTTAAAGCAAAAGAAGTTGTAAAAAATACTTTGCTTATTCCTAGAGTTATTTTGGGTCATTTTGCCAAAAATACTTTAGAAAATGGCAAGGAAATCAAAGAATGGATCAAAAACTATAGTTTCAAATCCATGATTGTTATTAGTCATAATTATCACTTACCGCGGTTGCTATTATATTTAGAACATATCCCCGGTATCACCATTTATCCTTACGCTGTCACAGCACCTTTATCAACAGGTCGTTTTCTTGCAGAAATGCATAAATATTACTATTCGCTGTTTATTTGAATATTATTTTAAATGTGTTTAATTTTAAATCAAATGATAATATAATGAAATTAAGGAGCACATAAAAAACTTAATTATGTCGGTTTGTATTTACGATATACATAAAAATAAAATCACTTCTCCGAAGATCGGATTTTTTGCACCTGTATGTACAGATTGTGTTGTGTCTTATCTTCTCACCACACAAAACTATTCGATAAAAATTATTCCAGATTTTCAAAATGTAACTGTTATTGATTTGGACGCGAATACGTCCGATTTAATCACCTTAGAAGCCTTTTGCACACAATATTTTCAGCCGCTTGATGCTCTCGTTTTGTGCACGGGGCTTGACAAAGAATGTTCCGTTCAACAAATCATCAATGATATTCAAATTTATAAGATGGATACACAGGAAGATGCTGATGATGTGGTATACCAAAACGATCGATTAGATCACGGCCAAACATGTAACAGCGTCCATTGGCATTATCAACGGACCCTTGTTACCGTCAATAAGAATTCTCCTCTGCTATGCAATCTTTCTCAAAGAAGCTTTGCTTGTTGCTATTTAGCCAAAGCTCGCTTTACACAAATGTCTGGTCTTAATTTAGACACATTATGTCTATGTCAAAATCAGTATGTTACAGATATTACAGAATTTTGTACTCCGGGAGCGGTAGGGATTCTTCCCTGGTGTACCCGAATTCCTGATATATCGACAACAAGATTGAAACGTATGAGCTCGATAGACTGGTATGTCGGAGTTTTTGCTTTTATTTTGATAGCGATCGGTCTTGTTGTTGTCTACACTAGATATCGTGATAGGGTTTGTTACACTTAAGGTTATATGTGGACAATAAAAAAAATTTCCGAAACTTTATCCGTAGACACACCTGTTGATAAAGACATACATGTAAAAGATTTTAAATTTGATTCAAGGGATATCATCCCGGGTGACTGTTTCATAGCTCTTCCGGGTGTTGATCTGAATGGACACAGCTTCATCCAGCACGCACGCGAACGTGGAGCTGTATGTGTTATTGGTCAAAAAAATGCTGATTTCATCGTTCCTAATTCTTATGAAGCACTTAATCAACTGGCCTTATACGCCAGAAACTCAAGTCCTGCAAAACGTATTGCTATCACAGGCAGTGTCGGGAAAACAACGACTACTTCTTTTTTAGCGCAAATTCTTGAGCAGAATCACGTGACTGTCTCTCCTCAAGACAGTTTTAATAATCATATTGGTGTTCCTTTAACAATGACAAAACTTTCGCCTAAAACAGAATTTGGCGTTTTTGAAATTGGCACAAATCATCCTGGGGAAGTCAGACCTTTAGCTGAGCTTGTCAAGCCAGATATTGCAATTATTACAAAAATTGGAAAAGCACATATCGGTCATTTTGGAGATCAAAAATCCATTGCTGAAGAAAAATCACAGATATTACACGCTCTGCCAAATAATGGTATTGGAATTGTTCCTGATGATGAATTTTTATCTATATATCAGCAAGCAGGAAAAAAATTAATTGTTGTTTCACCTCCTCAAGAATCACTTCCCGACATTCCTCAAAGATTACAAAAAAATATCGTTATTGCACAAAAAGCAACCGAGGTTTTAGATATTCACGATTTCGATCTAACAAAATTGTCTGTATCGCAAGGTAGAGGGGCCATTTATACCCAGGAAATATCAGGGAAAAATGTGACTATTGTTGATGATGCTTATAACGCAGCGTTCGATGCAATCATTGCTTCATTAGAAGATTTTTCAACCATGAAAGGACGCAAAATACTTGTGATCGGCGACATGGGAGAAACAGGAGAATTCAGCACGATTTATCATGAAGAAGTTGCGAATAAAATTAGATCTCTATCAAATTTGGCATGTATTATCCCCATTGGCCCTTTGATGAGCGCTGCTTTAAAAATACCAATGCACTCTTCTGAGATGACCATTAAAACACTATATGCAGTGTTAACTGAAAATGACATTATTTTATTTAAAGGGTCTAAAGCTAGTGGGACCAGCAAAATACTGCATCAGATCACTATAGCGCGTTCTTGAAACGGTATGTGATTCCGGAGTGTTAAGAGATCCGCTAGTTCGTGCAAAGATTTGTTTTCCATAAGATGTTGGCAAATAGAGCTGTCACACACAAGCAATTCAGCCTTAAGTTCTAACCCATTTTGAGAAGGATGCAGCTGTTGCGCTAATACACCCAATAACTGTGTCCCCAATGCCGCTTGTGAAATGCCAAAATCTAAAAAACGATATAAAGCATCAATAGCGTTATGCGTATGCGTTGTGGCGCAAACTAAATGTCCCGTCATGGCAGCACGAAGTGTAAGTTCAGCTGTTTCTTTGTCACGAATTTCGCCCACAAAAATAATATCTGGATCATGCCGCAAAATTGATTTAAGTCCATCGTGATAAGAAAAAATATCCGCATGCCGAATTTCTGTTTGTTGAATAGGTGGCAGACAGTATTCTACTGGATCTTCTAGCGTCATAATCTTGCGATTTTTAAGATGCTGCCTGAATAAACTGTATAAAGTTGTTGTTTTCCCAGATCCGGTTGGCCCAGTGATAAGAAACAAACCAGAAGGTGCCTCTATAATCCGATTTAATTTTCCTTCAATCTGTTTTTCAAACCCAAGTTCAGACAAAGACCCCACTTGATGGTGCTGATAAAGAATACGAATTGTAACTGTTTCTCCTAAAGTTGTAGGATGCACAGCAATACGACAATTAACAACATGTCCTGCAAAAACACCGCTTATCTGACCTGCTTGTGCACGACGCGTTTCCGTAATATCCAACAAAGCACGTATTTTAATTTGGTTGATTAAAGCACCCCATTTTTCACGTCCAAGCACAGCATGTTCTTGCAAAATACCGTGCACTCTGAATTTAACATACGTCATAAAGTTGTCGTGCAAAAAATGAATATCCGTTGCTCCTTCTTTGACGGCTTCCTCTAGAAATTGAGTCCACAAATCATCAGTAACAACAACGCCTGCTTTGTGAACAAACTGCTGTATATAAATAGGTGCACTCATTGCGATTTGGTGAACGACGTGTTTATGTTTCATTCGATCTATCAACTCAACATCATATGGATCTGACATGATCAGCCAATTTGTATTCCCCTGTGTAGCCAGCAGCGCTTCTTGTTCATGATAGATATATATCCATGTCTGATCTGGCACAATAAATAGCAATCCTAAAATTTCAGCAATCACGGGATATAATTTATTCTGAGAAATAAACTGGTATTGCACTAAGTCTTGGACTGATAAATTTTCCGCATAACCAACCGTATATTCAGCCAATAAATTCCGGTCGACAAGACTCTGCAAAAGTTTTTGATAAAGAATTTTAGAAAGCAAAAGACTATCAAAATATCTATCTAATTTTATTGTTGGCCAAAAAGATTAAATAAATCTAAAAATCATGCTTTTTGAGAATCAGGTGGGTATGTAGCAATTGAGTTTTGCAAACTAGTGCATCTTTTGCAGATGGGTTGGGTTGAGGCTACTTCTTCCAGTGTTTTCCAGCAGCGTTCACATTTTTGGCCTTTAGCAAGTTCAACAACGATTTTATTTTCTGATGTTTTGTGATATTCTAAAGAAGAGGTGATACATAATTCATTCAACAATTCAGGTGTGCAAGGTAGAGTGTTTCCATAAACATGGATACAAGCTTCCAAACTTGATCCAATTTGTTTCTCTGCTCGTGCTTGCTCAAGTGCACTGGTGATTGTAGAACGAACCTGCTTTATATCTTCCCATCTTGAATCTAGAGCATCATTTTTCCACAAAGAATCTGATTTTAGAAATGTTTGTAAATGAATACTGTCGTTACCATTTGTGTAGATTTTCCATGCTTCTTCTGTTGTAAAGCTTAAAACAGGAGCCAACAAGCGCACGATGTGATTAAACAAATAATACATTGTTGTTCGTGTTGCTCGATGTTTTACAGAATTGGCGGCGTCGCAATACAAGCTATCTTTTCGGATATCAAAATAAAAAGATGACAGTTTGTTTGAACAGAAGTTATGAAGCTCAGCATAAAAATGTCGAATATCAAATTGATCCATACATTGTTCGTGCAGGTCACACAGTTGATGTAATTGGTGCAAAATATATTGTTCAAGTTCCGGCATTTGATTAAACGGTAAAAGAGTGTTTGTGTCAAATTCATGCAGCGCACCCATTAAATAACGCAACGTATTTCGGAAACGTCTGTAAATTTCTTCTTGGCGCTTTAAGATCTCTTTACCTATGCGAACATCTTCTGAATAGTCGACCATGGTAATCCATAAACGCAATATATCGGCACCGTAATCTTTCCAGATGTCTTGTGGGCTAACCGTATTACCCAAAGATTTCGACATCTTATAGCCTTTTTCATCCAAGACAAAGCCATGAGTTATGACGTTTTTATAGGGTGCTTTGCCGTACACGCCGACTGATTCAAGCAAAGATGATTGAAACCATCCTCGGTGCTGGTCTGATCCTTCCAAGTAGACATCGGCAGGCCATTGTTGTCCTTTGCGGTGTTTAAGAACAATCTCGTGAACGCATCCGCTGTCAAACCAAACATCAACGACATCTTTTACCTTTTCATAGTCATCTGGATTATAAGACGTGCCTTCTAAAAATGTTATATTGGGTTCTGTGAGCCAGCAGTCACCTCCTTGTTTTCTGACCAATTCTACGATGCGGGCATGTACTTTTGCGTCACGCAAAACTTCCCGGGTTTCCTTGTGAACAAACAGAGTGATGGGGGTTCCCCATACGCGTTGGCGTGAAATACACCAATCAGGTCGGTTTTCTAACATAGAGCGTATACGATTGTATCCTTCTTTAGGAAACCAATTGACAGTTTTGATAGCTTCCAAAGCTTTTCTACGTATGCCTGAATCATCAATGTTGATAAACCATTGGCTTGTTGTTCGGAAAATTACAGGTTTTTTAGAACGCCACGAATGGGGATAGCTGTGTTCTATCTTTGTTTCAGACAAAAGAGCGCCGCGTTTTGTTAAGGCCTCTGAAATTTCAGGATTCACTTTGAATATGTGTTTACCTGCGAACAAAGGAACGTTAGCACGATAGATGCCGGCGTCATCGATAATATCAGGCATTTCTAAATTGAATTTTTTTCCCAAAGCGAAGTCATCTTCACCGTGTGTAGGTGCGGTATGGACCAATCCAGATCCTGCATCAATGGTGACATGATCGCCCGGCAATAGAGGAACATCAAACGTATACCCATCTTCGTAAAGTGGGTGCTGGCATTTTAGTTGTGCCAGATCATTCTCGAGAGGTCGCGTAGCAATCGAATCGATGCTCCATTGGTCTACTGTAGTGCTAGTCTTGATAGCATCAATAAATCTATCGACACATCCTTTCGCTATAATGTACTGTTTAGCAGATGAATCCGGATGACGGGATTGAATTGTAATGACAACGTACTCTAGTTCTGGATTGTAAGCGATGGCTCTGTTTGCTGGCAAAGTCCATGGCGTTGTCGTCCAAATAACAGCATATAAATTTGATTTCCTCTGAACAGGAAACGCAACGTAAATTGATGGGCTGGTGACATTTTTGTATTCAATTTCAGCATCAGCCAATGCGGTTTGTTCAACGACAGACCAGAAAACAGGTCGAAGCCCGCGATACAAACTTCCATTCAACAAAAAGTGTCCTATTTGCTCAACAACAAGTCCTTCCGTATTAAAGTCCATCGTAGAATACGGTTCATCAAAATCGGCGATGATACCCATGCGCTTCAACTCTTCTCTTTGAATATTCAGCCATTTGGCAGCAAACTCTCGGCACATACGTCTGAACTCTAAAGGAGGAATATCCTCTTTTTTCTTCCCTTCTGCCCGAAATGCTTCTTCAACTTTCCATTCAATTGGTAAACCATGACAATCCCATCCAACAATCATGGGAACGTCAAATCCCTTCATTTGGAATGTTTTAGCCAAGATGTCCTTCAAAATATAAGACAAAGCGTGTCCAATATGAAGATTGCCGTTGGCGTAAGGAGGCCCGAAATTGATAATGAATTTTTTCCGTCCATCAGATTGGGAACGAAGGGTTTGATATAGCCTTTTCCATGTTTCAAGGATTTCCGGTTCTTTTTGTGGTAAATTGCCACGCATGGCGAAATCTGTTTTTGGTAAGAAGACAGTATCTTTGTAGGACATCGATTGTGATCTATGAATCGCTGCTTCAAGTATAGCGGGTTGGAGCATTAAGAGCAGTATCAATTTGATGAAAGGAAATAATTTGCTATGTTTCCAGAGGTATCAGATCGCAACTGTTCTAATCGGTGTACAAGTGCGGACACACATGAGGAAAAGAGTTAAGACGCAAGCGAATGGAATGTGCGGCAAAATGAGTGGAGGTAAGGAAAAGAACCCTCCTTATGTTTTTTCTCGAAACGCCGGTGGTTTGCAAAAGGTCAGCCATTCCCGTTGAACGGAAAGTGCTTATGTAGCAATGTTTTATATGAGGTAAGAAAAATGTTTTTTTGGTTCGTTTTTAGGGTATTTAGTAAAAAAACACTCAAAAATAGACTGACAATCAAACGTAAAATTCCTCGAATTTCTTTCCAGGTATGGTTTTTGGCTTCAACGAGAATTGCTGTTGAACTCGTACAATGATTGATATATCTTTGAAAGCCTATTAGTATGAGAAGCAGAAGGGTGATTCTGGATTCACGTTGACGACGCGCCACTCTGAGCAGTCTCGGACCATGCCAAGAACCGTTGTGTCCTTGGGATGGGCCATGATGTGTAGCTCGGCATCATATATTATGATCCTTGGTGTGTTTGCTTTGTATTTAAAGTCTATTGGACATAGTCAAACTTCAATTGGTTTTCTAGAAGGCCTATTCGAAGCAATCTCTTTCTTTGTTAAATTATTCTCCGGCGTTATTAGCGATATTTTTCGTAACAGAAAGGGGCTGATTATATTGGGATATGCATTCCTGGTCATATCTCCCCCTACCGTCGTTTTATCAACAACAGCTTTCGGCGCCTGTATAGGAAGAGCATTGAATCGTATTGGAAATGGGATCTATTCTGTTCCCCGTGATGCCTTGGTGGGAGATGTGGCTCCAAAAAATATGCGCGGCCGATGCTATGGCCTCAAAAGATCAATGGGCACTATTGGTTGTATTGTTGGTGGGTTTATCGCTTTTGTAGCCATGCGTTATTTCCATTGTGGATTTAAGGCGATTTTCGCTTTAGCAGGCATTTCTGTCCTCGCTGGATTTTTAATCATCTTGTTTTCCGTCAAAGATCCTTACTCTGAAGCTAATGCTGCCATGCCTAGACAAAAATTCAAACTAGCAGATCTGCGCGAATTGGGATGGGATTACGCGTTAATTATGTGCGTCGCCACTGTATTTTGGCTTTCACGTATCGAAGAAAGTTTTATGCCACTTTACGCGAATTTACATTTTGGTTTGCCTTTATCGTGCATCCCTTTGATTATGACAATTTATAACATCACTTATACACTTTCGTCTTACCCTATCGGCATTTTGGCAGATCGTACAAATCGCATCGTCGTTTTAGGTGCCGGAATTGCCATACTGATTTGTGCCGACCTCAGCTTTTTTTCCGCCACAACCATGATTGGATTTTGGATGGGTGTCGTCTTGTGGGGCATTCAAATGGGCATTGTCATGAACGCCTTCACAACATTGATTGTTGATATCACTCCCAAAAGACTTCATGGAACAGCATTCGGTTGTTATTATATCATTTGTGCCGTCTGTGTCATCGTAGCCAACAGTTGTGCCGGATTCATCTCGGAAACCTGGGGAAATCGATACGCCTATTTGGTCAGCGCCTGCATTGCCTCTTTATCTCTTGTCATTTTGATGCTAGTAATGAAGTATCGTAAAATATCCGCTAAACATTAAAATGCAAGGATCTGCTACGTCTCCACTGATGCCTAAGGCCACAGCGCTGTGGTTGATTCGTAATACTCATTTAACTTTTGTTCAGATTGCCGCTTTTTGTAGTTTGCATTTGCTTGAAGTACAAAATCTGGCTGATGCTGCTGATTCAAATCTGCGTCCGTTTGATCCTATTGCGTCAGAACAGGTCACGCTGGCTGAGATTAAGCGATGCGAAGCTGAACCTGATGCTGTCTTAGAGATAAATGTTCTCCCCTTGGCGGATAGTTACACGAAAAAGAAATCGAAAGCGCATTATATTCCATTGGCAAAACGGGGGTTGCGCCCCGCCAGCATTGCCTGGATCATCACAAAGTTTCCCAATATTCCTGATAAAGTGGTTATCGGGTTGCTGGGCACAACGGCCAAAATGATCGAATCAATTCGCAATCCTGATTATCGTAAAGTAAAAGGTATTACACCGGAACATCCCGTGACGAATGGATTGTGTACACAGGAAGAGCTGGATAAAGCCTTAAAGGCGTACGTGCAGGATTAGAGCTCAGCAGTCTCGCTTGTAACTGTTTTGTTCAATATATTTTTAACTTCCAACGGTCTCTCTTTGATCTAACCAAAGATGTGCGTGTAGGATTATAGTTGCTGAACAGTACTGCTTTGCATTTGAGCAAGAGTCGCTTTATGTTTTTGAATATTCCGATGATGTTCATTAAATTTTTCCTCGTGCCCACTTAATGCTTCATCTTGCTTGCTGTATGCGTCGACTTTTTTCTGACGTTCTTGAGTTTCATTGTCTAAATCAGTCTTAAGTTCTATAAGTTTACTTTCTGCATTTTTTATATCTTCAGCTAATTTTATAGAATTCTTTCTCATATTATCCAGTGCTTGCTCAGCGGTGGTCACAGCTTCTTTTTTGCGCTGAATACTGGCATCGTGATCAGTTATTTCTTTCTCCAACTTTGCAATTTCGTCTGTCAAATTTTTAATAGTTTTTTGAACGTTTGCAGCTTTGGCTATACTGCTTTGAAGGGCTCTCTGAACCTTCTGAGCATCTTCGTTAGCCTGCACTAAACCGGTGTTAACTTTGCTTGTACGTTTTTGAAAAACACTTGTGTTGTTTGTGCTGCCAAAACACGTCGACAACATACATAGTAGAATCATTAATTCTAACTCCTAAAAATGACCATTACGTCCAACATATAGTTAAAATAAATTAACATATAGTTAAAATAAATGGCCTGTACAACCTCGTTGATTTAGATTGTATTCTATTCTATTGATTTTGATTGGACCTTTACCAGTGATTTTTCAACAAAATGCAACTGATACGGCTTTGCGTTCTTTCCAATTTTGAAAATAATCTTTAACAAGGCCTGCGTGGTTATAAAAAATAACGAGATTTTCTGCATTACGCTTCTCTGCGGCATTTGTCCAATTGTACGATCCTGTTAAAACAATTTTCTCATCAATAATCATTGTTTTGTTGTGTGCGATAGCAACCCGATGATCTACAAAAACGGGGATTTTCTTGGCATGCAATCTGGCAACTAACGAACCAGTGGTCTTGATCTGACTTTTGTCGGTTACAATTTGAACATCCACGCCTCTACGTCTTGCTTTCAGTAGCGCAATTGCAATAGGTTTTGAGGTGAAACTGTAACACTGAAGATAAACACTTTTCTTGGCCTCATCAATTAATTTGATAATACGTGGTAAACATTTTGTTTTGGGCGGAAAAAAGACTTCATAATACTGTCCTGCCGTGTTTTGACTTGGCTCAGTCCATAAAAAACTGATGAAACAGAAAAGCATATTTAATTACCACATTAATTGTTTGGCGGAGGAGGTGGGATTCGAACCCACGGTACGTTTCCGCACAACGGTTTTCGAGACCGCCCCAATCGACCACTCTGGCACCCCTCCAACACCAAAGTGTAACAAATCGTTATTATAAAAACCAGAATATTCGGTTGATTCCCCTATGCGGTGTAGCTATAATGTGGAATAAGTATAGTAGATTAATATCACCAGATGAAAACCACGCGCTCTTTGAAAGCGAGTGAAGTCAACAAGAAGTGGTGGCTTATCGATGCCACTGATTTGGTCTGTGGTCGCTTAGCGTCTATCATTGCTCTTTACCTAAAGGGTAAACATAAAGCCAGTTACACCCCACATCTAGACTGTGGAGATAACATTGTTGTCATCAATGCAGAGAAACTTCATTTCACAGGAAATAAACTTGAAGATAAAGATTTTTTCTGGCACACAGGACATCCTGGCGGTATAAAGTCACGAAATGTTGAAGAACGTTTAACTGGAAAGAACCCTGAACACGTTTTGATTAAAGCCGTTGAACGTATGTTGGCTAAAGGCCCATTAAGAAATCAGATCATGACACATCTGAAGGTCTATGTTGGAACTGAACATCCTCATGCGCCTCAGTCACCAGAAGTTTTAGATATTGGCAGTATGAATTCTAAGAATAGGAAGCGCGCGTCATGAGAAGAACTATGAATAAAAGATCTAACGATCGTCGTAAGTTTCAGGAACCAATTGAGCAAACACAACAACCGAAGCAATTTGAGCCTATGCATCGCGAACCAAAGATCGATGCACTAGGACGTGCTTACGCAACAGGGAAGCGTAAAAACGCCATTGCCCGCGTTTGGATTAAAAAAGGGTCTGGAAAGATCATTGTCAACGGGAAAGCATATCAAGAGTATTTTGCACGTCCTGTGCTAAAGATGATTTTGAATCAGCCTTTCCAAATCACCAACACAGAAGGTGCTTTCGATATCCACAGTACAGTCAGTGGCGGTGGATTGTCTGGTCAAGCCGGCGCGATCAAACATGCCATTACTTGCGCCATGATTAATTTCAACCCAGACTTGCGTGCATTCTTGAAGCAAGCTGGATTTGTTACACGTGACTCTCGTGAAGTTGAACGTCAAAAACCAGGCCGCTCTGGAGCTCGTCGTCGTTACCAATTCTCGAAGCGTTGATTCTTTATTTTTCTAAAGCTTATACTGTTTTTACTACTTTAGCGCTATCATGACGGACATGAGAAACTTTTTTAGATAGCAGGTGTTTATGAATTGTAGGAAAAAGCCATGCCCCTAGTCCAACCGGGTGAAAGGATACATCTAATCAGAAAAACAATAGAATAAACAAAAAATTGGTGGAGCCATGGGGAGTCGAACCCCAGACCTCTACAATGCCATCGTAGCGCTCTACCAGCTGAGCTATGACCCCCATGTCCTCACTATAAATCAAAGTTTCAGATTTGTCTTCAATTTGTGTTACAGTATGGCATCCAAGGATATATGCGATATCTCGATGAAACTGACCGCTGACTTGTTAGAACAGTTTGCAAAGGTCTTAGAAAAGTATGATTTAGCAGAAATGCGTTACGAAGAAGAAGAATGTCAGTTGCACGTTGTGCGCAAAATCGAATCACCGATGGCATTTCAAACTCCGGTGACAACATCGGCTCCATCCATTGTTTCAAACACGGTATCGGTTACACCTCAGGTCACGGAAACACCAGTGACCCTTGATGCAAACCTAGAAGAAATAAAATCTCCAATTGTAGGAACGGCTTATCTTTCTCCAGAACCAGGCGCCCCTGCGTTTATAAAAATAGGGGATCACGTGGAAAAAGATCAACCTATTATTATCATTGAAGCCATGAAAGTTATGAATCAGTTAAAATCTCCTATATCGGGTACAATCAAAAATATTGCTGTCACCAACGCAAAACCGGTTGAATTCGGCGACGTGTTAGTTGTTATTCAAAAGGATTAACAAGTGGTCACTGTCGGACTTATTCTTGCCGCAGGAAAAAGTACCCGCTTTAAAGGAACAACTCCCAAGTTTTTACATACCTTGCTTGGCAAAAAAATCATTGACTATGTAGCAGATGGTGTGCGTCCTTTCGTCACTAATCTGTTTTACGTTTCTTCACCTGAACATCTGGTTCATTCTGACGCTATTATTCAACACGAAGCGCAAGGAACTGGCCATGCGGTCATGGTTGCACTACCAAAAATCAAAGCTGACAGAGTTCTTATTGTCTTTGGAGATACCCCCTTTATATCACCAAACACCATTCAAAAAATTTGCAAATCAACCACAGACATCACAATCGCTGGTTTCAAAACGAGTCAACTTGATCAACCTTATGGACGTATAGATCCGATTTCTAAAAAAATCGTTCAATACAAAGACGCTTCTGAAGATCAAAAAACAAATCCCCTTTGTCATGCCGGCATTATGATGGTTCGTTATGAAATATTGGCAGACCTGTTACCACGTCTATCAGCAAACAATCACGCTAAAGAATATTATCTAACTGATATTGTAAATATGTTCACAGGTGAAATTGGGGTAATTGAGGGTGCGGAAAACGAATTTATGGGTATTGATACAAGACAAAATCTGGCTTCAGCATCCAAATTTTTAAATAAACAACTCATTAAAGAACATATGGAAAAAGGTGTGACTTTTCACGGATCAGATTCAACGTACCTTTCACACGATACGCAAATTGGAGTTGATGTTGAGATCGGTGCGCATGTTGTGTTTGGTAAAAACGTCGTCATAGGATCAAATACTAGTATTCTACCTTTTTGTTATTTAGAAGATTGCCATATTCAATCGAACTGCTACGTTGGTCCTTTCGCACATCTTCGTGGAGGCACTTTTCTTGACGAGGGCGCTGAAATTGGAAATTTCGTAGAAATTAAAAAATCGAAAATTGGCAAAAAATCAAAAGCAAAACATCACGCTTATCTGGGCGATACCATTGTGGGAGAACGCGTCAATATAGGTGCAGGCACGATCACGTGTAACTACGATGGTCACAAAAAATCGCAGACAATAATAGAAGACTGTTCTTTCATTGGTAGCAATGTTAATTTAATCGCTCCTATTACAGTGGGTAAAAACTCATATGTTGGGGCAGGTACGACAGTCAGCAAGGACATCGACGCCGATACTTTCGTTGTTGGACGTGCGGAAGAAAAACGAAAAAACAGATGCAACAAAAATTAGTTTTATGCATTGTCGATGGATTTGGAATTGACGACAAGGATCCTTTAAACCCTATTCCAAAATATATGCCTTGGTGGACAAAAGTCTGGCAGACATCAAAAACAAAAACTCAACTAAGCGCATCGGGAATCAGTGTTGGTCTGCCTATTGGACAAATGGGAAATTCAGAAGTGGGGCATTTAACCATTGGATCCGGTCAAATCATAGAACAAGATTTAACCCGCATAGGACAAGCTTTGTCTCAAAATTTCTTAACACACCCCACTATACAAAATCTGATCCAGAAACACACAAGAACTCATTTAATTGGTTTATTTTCTGATGGTGGCGTACATTCACACAAAGATCACTACATGTCTGTATTTCGTCAACTGAAGGAACGTCTACCTGTTGTATGCCACTTAATAACGGATGGTCGAGACACAAAACCAAGTATTTTTGAACAACAATATGAACCAGAACTGGAACCTTACGTTGCAACCGTCATGGGGCGCTATTATGCCATGGACCGTGACAAACGATGGATTCGGACACAAAAGGCCATTGATGCGATTATATCTGGACATGGTTATACCATGAAAGATCCTTTAACTTATGTTAGCACACAGCACAACACGGATGAATTTATCGAACCAGGAGTAAAAGAAGGCTACATAGGGTTCAGATCAGGCGATGCCGTTATCGTTGTTAATTTTCGTGCTGACCGAATCATTCAACTGTTATCAGTTATGGCTGAAGAAACTCAGGTCAAATTAATTTCTCTTTCGAATTTGCCTGTTTCTATCCCTAGATTGACCTCACTTTTCTCTAAACCACCGATCCATAACACTCTTGGTGAATGTATTTCTCGAGCGCATCTTCGACAGTTAAGAATTGCAGAGACAGAAAAATATGCACACGTTACCTATTTTTTTAACGGTGGAAAAGATGACCCATATCCTTTAGAAGATCGTGTGCTTATTCCGTCTCCCCAGGTTTCAACCTACGATGAAGCCCCCGAAATGTCGGCAGAGAAAGTAACTGAAGCTGTTTTAAAAGGCATTACCAAAGACTATGACGTTATCATTGTTAACTACGCTAACGCCGACATGGTAGGACATACTGGAAAATATGATCCTGTTATAAAAGCATTAACTTGCTTAGATAATGAGCTATCAAAGTTATACCACGCCTGTCTAAAAGAAAATTATGCTTTGATTGTAACAGCCGATCATGGCAATGTAGAAAACATGTTTTATCCTGACCTGTCTCCAAATACCGCACACACCATAAATCCAGTGCCATTTCTTTTGATGAATACACACTTGCCAATTGACCTTGCCGCTTGTACTCAATTGTCCAACATTTCAATAATTATAAAGAAAATTATAAATATTTAATTAATAATGTATAATTAATTTTGTTTTATAATAAATAAAGTGCTAATATTAAAAGTAAGTAGGTATCTCTTTAAAAAAAATGACCGCTTGTTCTTCTCCGTTGGTTATCGATGTCACAAGTGTTTACCGAGCAAATAGTTGGACGTATGCTCTGATAGTCTTCAATATTCTTATTTGGGTATTGATGGTATTAGCAGTTTATCCAGCCTTTAACATATTGCCAGAAACTGGCGCTGTTCTACGTGAATTCATTGCTACTGTTGTTAATTAGGAGGGAGAAAGATTATGGCGGCAAAACAGATTTTTGTTAAATATTGGTGCCCACCTTTATGGAATGCAGCTCTCAATTTCTTATTTTGGGTAAGTTTAGCTTTCACGTCTGTGGTTGTATGTTACCTGTTTTTGGTATACGTCATGGATACCGCTATTAAGGATGTTGATCCTTCAAAAGCAAATGATTATGACGATACTGTAAAAAAATATTTATCAGCTGTTCCTTTATTAGGAAAACATTTATATCCGCAGAGTTAGCCGAATATGTTCAGCTTGTTGTAGAAAGATGGACCAGATGAAGCAGGAATATGACAATCAATAATCCCATATTGACCAAGTCCAAGCCACTTCACCAATCTACCACGACTATCAATAACTGCTGAGATGCCGTGATTCGTCGACCTTACCAAGGGAATATTATTTTCTAAACAACGAATTTGATTCCATCGTAAATGCTGATAAGGCCCTGAAGAAAAACCAAACCAAGCGTCATTACTGACCTCAATAATCCATTTTTGATAATTAAAAATAGCTTGCGGGAAAATACTTTCGTAACAAATTAAAGCGTGTGCATTGGGCAATCCAATCTGAGAAAAATCAAATATTTGTTTTTTAGGACCAGGACTAAAACCCATTTTTTGTTCCGTAATCACAGCAACAACACGATCAAGAAAAGGAACTGGTATATATTCTCCAAATGGAACCAAAAATCGCTTTTGATATGTTGATCTTACCCCTACTTGCTGGTCTGCGCAGGACAAAGCCGCAAAAATCTGACCATTATTCTCTGACACCTGAACGTGTCCAAGAATTACAGGAACACCTTTAGGAACAAGAAAAGCCAGTTCATTAATATCTTTAAAGGAATAAACTGGCAAAGCCGATTCAGGCCATAAAATAAAATCTAATTTCTTTGCAGTTGGCTGATTTGACAAATCACGAAATGTTTCAGCATTTTCTGCAATTTTTTCTTTCTGCCATTTGAAATTTTGTGAAATACAAGGTTGTACAATACGTCCATAAATTGACATGAATTCTGTTGGCTTTTTTTGATAAAGGTAATGGTCGATGCATAAAATGCTAAAAACAATGATTAAAACAATTTGCCATTGTCTTTTGATATAAAGAATTTGTGAAAACAGTAGAACAAACCAAGACAATCCCAACAATCCAAACCATCTTATTGAAGATAGACAAAACTCACCAACAATAAAACCCATTGGATTCCATGGCAAAAACAAAGGGGATAAAGTCCTCAGATAATCAAGAAAAGCAAAAACAGATATCCACTTCAGAGTGAAAGACCCTTTTGGATAAAACGTTGCCAACCAAATCGATAAAGGAAACTGCATTGCCAAAAAAAAAGCCAAAGCACTACTAGCAAATGGTTTTAAGTAAGGCATATGACTGTAATCAAAAGCACTACCCACCCAAAATAAACTAACCGCATGGTATGTTAACCCAAAACAATATGCTGAAAATAATGGTTTTTGAGTATTGTGCAGAATCCAACCTAACCCAGCAAATCCAAATACAGTTAATAGCGGGGCATACCAATGCAAGCAAGCATGTTGAACATCAAATGCATTAAATCCAAACCCAGCAATATATCCCGCAATTAAACTTTGCCAATACATTACGTATTTCGATGTGCAATCACTTTACAAATCATGACGTATTCAAAGCAGAAAAACTAGCTTTCTTATTATTTAATATTTATTTGTTTAAAAAACATATAAAATAATTTATAATTTAATTATACAAACGCAATATTACGGATATTTAAAATGGCTCCTATTGAAGGAATTGTCGTGCCTTGTGAAGATCAACGAACATGCTGCATTGATCATACAACGTGGGCTCCAATCCTTATTGCTGCAGCAAGCCTAGTTAGTGTTTTAATCCTATTTTGGATCAATAAAAAGCAAGAAACTATTTCTCAAACTTTAACAAACATTTGGAATGATGAACAATCTAACATGAAAGGGTTAGCAAGAATTGTCAGCGATCTTTCTTCAGTGACATCAACCATGTCATCTGCTGCCACTTCTTTATCAAACATATGGTCTGATACCACAACAAGTATTCAAGCATTTACAACAATTTCTTCCGATCTGGTCATAACAGCTGTTGCAATGGGTAAAGCCGCAGATAGTATATCAGACTCCATGTCTAGCTTACCGATTATCAAAAACACCCTTTATACAATTGAAAATCACTTGTCGGATGAACTGCCAGCTATTAAATCTGCTATCGACACCAACATAGCAAATCTACAAACAACTCTAAATTCAGATATTCAAGCAACAAGTATTGCTATAGGAACGCTACAAACAACCATTGATAGCGATATAAAGAATTGCTGCACAAATATTGGTGGAAAATTAGATATAACAAATAGCGATCTGATAGTTCTTCATACAGATTTAGTCAGCCTGCAAACTGTTATCAATAGCGACCTAACAGTTCTACATAAAGATTTATCTAACGAAGATACAGGTCTTCCTTCTATTAAGTCAGAATTAGAAAGTTTAGATGAGATAAGCACTGATCTAGGCTTAATTAAAGGATATGTAAGTGATAACAGCAAAATTAGCACAACACTAAGCAGTATGAATATTTTTCTAAGCGATATGGATAGTAAGATGCCAACAACATGATCCTAACACATTAAAATCGTCTCTATTAACCTAACTCTCTGACCTTCAGCAATAATCGGTGAAATTTCTCGGTCGAAATAAATATCAACACGACTGCCAAAACGGATAATTCCAAAAATTTGCCCTTGCGTAACTTCATCGCCAACTTTAACATCGCAACGAATACGACGTGCAATCAGACCTGCAATTTGCACCACAGCCAATTTTCGACCATCTGCATATTCAATCACAATACTGTTACGTTCATTCAAGTCACTGGCTTTATCCAAAGACGCGTTTAAAAACTGTCCCTTGTGATACTGAACATCAACCACTTTTCCTGTGACCGGAATAGCGTTCACGTGCACATCAAACACATTCAGAAATGTACTGATCTTCGTCACTGGTTTTTTAACAAACGAAATCTCTGCCGGAGGTTTTGCTGTGGTAATTGAAACTATTTTTCCATCAGCCGCCGCAACAATAGAATTTTCAACCTTTGCTAAGTAACGTTTTGGATTTCTAAAAAACCAAACAATCCAAGCCGTAAACAACCCGCATTCAAAACCAAGTCTTGTACTTATATAACCAGCACCTATAGTCAAAACCAAAGCTGGAATGACAAACTTTAACCCATCTTTATGAATCACTATACCACCATAATATCTTTCTTTTTTTGTTCCAGCATTTCATCCACTTTCGAACAATACTCCTCCGTAAGCTTTTGCATTTCTTTTTTGATACATTCCAAATCATCTTCTGACAAGCCATGATCCTTTTCCGATTTCTTGGCTTGATTCAAGGCTTCGTGCCGATAACCTCTAATTGTTACTCGACCTTCTTCTGCATACTTAGACGCTAATTTTACTAATTCTTCACGCCTTTCTTTAGTTAATTCAGGAATAGCAATACGAATAATGCATCCATCGGGATTAGGACTTAACCCAAGAGGTGATTCACGAATTGCTTTTTCGACAGGCTTAACAGCATTTTTATCATAAACCTCGACAACTAATAAACGGGGCTCTGGAGCTGAGATGTTTCCCAGACTTTGAATCGGGGTCATCACACCATAGACTTCAGCCTTTATGCGATCTAGTAAATTAACCGATGCCCGCCCCGTTCTAAGTCCCATGAATGCGTGCTTCAAGGCTTCTACAGCCTTATCCATGCCCGATTTTGTGTCTTTTTTTACCTGTTCTAACATGATGCTGTCCTCTGATTTTCTTTATCATCAACTATCGTGAATTGACATGTCTTGGCAAGGACCGATGAAACTGGATTTGGCTCGAACAAAGAAAAAACAACGATGGGAAGTTTTTCTTTTTGAGCAATTTCAAAAGCCGTCATGTCCATGACATTCAATCTTTCAATTAAAGCCTGTTCATATGATACACGATCTAAATGTTCAGCATCGGGAAATTTTGCAGGATCTTTTGAGAAAATCCCCGAAAATTTCGTTCCTTTCATTAAGACAGAACAATTTAATGATGAGGCCATAACAACGCTGGCTGTATCTGTCGTGAAATAAGGACAACCCGTACCACCAACACAAATTAATATCTTTCTTGCATCCAAAACATCCTTGGCTTTTCCGCTTGAAAAAACATCACAAACAGAAGGGCAGGCTAAAGAAGACATTAAAATACATGGCAAACCACTTCGATGAAACAAATCACGCAAAACAATGCCATTCATAATGGTCCCCAGCATGCCCATATAATCGCTTGAAGCGGAATATATCCCCAAACCTTCGCCTTGTTTACCCCTAAAGATATTCCCTGCCCCAACAACAATTGCTATATCAACACCACTTTCGTAAACACGACCAATATCAAATATTAAAGTCTGAACGAAAAGGGGATCGTAGCTAACACCACCTTTTCCGCCAAGGGCTTCTCCAGAAATTTTAAGTAAAATACGTTCTCGCATAGGGTATGTCATCAATCTATCCAATTCATTATAAATCAATCATCAGGACGTTATGAATTTCTTTACAATTTCCCAGCTAAGGTTTTATATGCTTCAAAAAATATGACCCATATGGACGATACACTCTACATCGGCACACATCTTTCTCTTCCGGAAGCGATAAGAAATTGCAAGCAAGAATTAAAAGTCATCGAATCAGTATGCTTACAATACGCTGCTAACGGTAAAAGTATACCCGCCAAAGGACCAAAAAAATTATGGACGCGTATTTCTTTCTCTCAGGACATATCTCGTCGACTCAATTTTGAAATTGGCAGCATTATTCAAATTGGTTGTGCGGTACGTTTGTGGAAAAAAGTGTCGCCTGGAAAAATTATAAAATTGAAATATGAGATCTGCGATAACTCAATTGAAGGTCATGATAAGCAAGGACAATCACTGTGCCATCTCATTGGTGATCAAGAACTTAGCATCCCCGATAATATTGAATTCATTAGCTATCGTCCTTGGCTGGACGTGGTCATCATTAATATCTCTAAAACAGAAAAAGACCTGTGGCATCTTGAAGCAGAAGAAATATGATACAATAGGCTGAATGATCAAACAGGACAAATTATGGCTTACAGTGATAAAGTTGTTGACCATTTTGAAAATCCCAGAAATGTGGGCGTCTTAGATCAAAACGCTGTGAATGTGGGAACCGGTCTAGTGGGAGCTCCTGCTTGTGGTGACGTCATGAAGCTACAAATCCAAGTAGGCAAAGACGGTATTATCGAAGATGCAAAATTCAAAACGTTTGGATGCGGATCTGCTGTGGCTTCGTCTTCTTTTGCAACAGAATTGTTAAAAGGTAAAAGTATCAATGATGCCTTGGAAATCAACAACACAAAGATATCCAGCGCGTTAGAACTTCCTCCCGTAAAACTACATTGTTCCTTATTGGCTGAGGATGCTATTCGTGCAGCGATTGCAGATTATCAACAAAAACAGGCTACTGCTGCAGAATAATGTTTGTAGAAATTCTAGAATTTTACGATTCACAAAAAAGAAGTTTTCCGTGGAGGACGACGCCCTCAAATCCTTATTTCGTTTATATTTCAGAAATCATGCTGCAACAAACAACGACGGTAACAGTGAAAGACTATTTTCTTCGTTTTATTGAAAAGTTTCCAACTTTGCAAGATCTGGCAAAAGCGGACAGCAGTGAAATTTTCTTACTATGGCAAGGTCTTGGCTACTACAATCGGGCGCGCAATTTGCATCAAGCCTCGAAAATCATGTCTTTGCAGAATGAAATTCCTTCTGATTATGATAAGTTAATTCAGCTGCCTGGAATCGGAGATTATACCGCCAAAGCTATACTAGCTATTGCTTATAATCGGTCCATCTTACCAATTGATGGCAACATTAAAAGAATTTTCGCACGTTATTTTGGGTTAGATATTCCTTACGAACAGCTCCAGAGAACTATAGCAAAAATGAATTTTGATTTTCATCAAAGACCAGGAGACGTTTGTCAGGGACTTATGGATTTTGCCAATATCATCTGCTTACCTAAAAATCCTAAATGTAGCGCATGTCCTTTACGACAATCTTGCCAAGCCTACGCCTCGAATCGGGTTAATACTTTTCCTCATCCTAAAAAGAAACCTGAAAAAAAGATTATGTGTATGGACGGTCTTGTGTGCATAAAAGACGGATATATTGGATTGAATCTTCATAAGTCTGGCACATTGTTGGGAGGGTTGTGGAATATCCCCATGATAGAGGGAAAATCAAGAACACCAACCATCTGTCACATATTTACGCATATCGATCTGCGCTTAACCTTGCGTTTTGTAGATGATGTAGAATGCGATGAATTTGTTCCTATAACTAATTTAGCAGAATATCCTTTATCGCGACTGACCATGAAAGTTCTTGAAAACCTTCAACAGAATCCAATCAATGAGAAAGCAAAAACTCATAAAATCCTAGGACGAGATTATGATATCACAAGCCATGCTCGCTGAACAGAAAACGCTTATGTTGCAATGTTTTACATGAGGTAGCCCTATTGAACTCGCACAAAAAGCTGACAAGTTAAGCCGAATCAGATTATACTATATTGCATGGAGAGGTGGCCGAGTGGTTGAAGGCGCACGATTGGAAATCGTGTATACGGCTAAACCGTATCGGGGGTTCGAATCCCCCTCTCTCCGCCATTTAAAAGTCTTATTTTACTCTTCTTTTGCTTATAAAATCTTTTAGATCCTCATATCCGCCAATAAACACACGACGAGGAGTATTTTTTTCATAATAAATTATAGAAATACGAGGTTTGCCATAAGTTTCATCTAATCCAACAGTTCTCAAAATTGCTTTTGACTTGTTTTTATAAAAATCAGATTCATTTAAATCATATACCTTGACCTTATCTTCTCCAAAAGTTTCCATCGCCTGATATTTCGCCGACATACACTTTTCACAATCAACATCCGTACCAAAAATTTCTACTTGAACTGGATTAATAGCCATACCTGGCTTGTATAATTTTGTCACTATAAGTTGACTAATAAAATCAGATTGTGGTTTTTGTGGCAGGTCAGGTCTTGCAGAAACAGGAGCTAGCGGACTTTTATTAGAAGCCACGAACCTTACCAAATCATCATATCCACCTATAAACCATCGTGTATAATTACCATCAATCACAGAAATCCGAGGCACATATGGATAGTCTGGAGATCCTGCAGCGTTTAGAATTTCCTGAGAACTTCTTTTAGCTGTAGCACTCTTCTCTATATCAAAATTCTTCATGCGTTCTGGACCGAAAGATCTAATTGCCAATTTTTTTGCTTTTACACAATATGGACATGTTTCTGTACCAAATATCTCGATTTGAACCGGTGATTGAATTTGTTCGCCATTCCATTTTTTTACAGAAATGTCGAGCTTTGTATAATCAGTTGAGGTATTCAATTCTGTAGGAACAGATCTTACATTCGCACCAACTTGGATAGGAGTTGGGGTTGGGGTTGGAACAATTCCGAAGGTCCCTTCGTAAAGCAACTCACTATTTTTGCCAAGAACGACAACAACACTGCTTTTTATCTCACCACCTTCGATAAGTCTGTTAGGAACATTTCTTAGTCTTTTAGTGGTAAATTTTCTTCCATCTTCTGTTGTCAATGTAATTGTTGCCGCAAAACAACAAGACATGCCTAGTAAAAACAACACAATACAACCTTTTTCATCTCTCTGATTATCAATATATATAATGAATATTAAGATATGATTAATTTTTTCACACGACCTGGAGTAGACTTCAAAATCGCTTTATACTATACAATACTGAGTTGGTGGAAATTGTATGGCGAGATTTGTATTTGTAACAGGTGGTGTGTGTTCATCTTTAGGTAAAGGTATTACGACAGCGTCCTTAGGTGCTTTGTTATTAGCACGAGGATATACAGTCAGATTGCGAAAGTTAGAACAATACTTAAACATCGATTCAGGCACAATGAGCCCCATTCAGCACGGAGAAGTTTTCGTTACCAACGATGGCTTAGAAACCGACTTAGATCTTGGTCACTACGAGCGCTTTACAGGTATTGATACAACCAAAGATGATTATGTAACCATGGGTATGATTTACAACCGGGTGCTAAAAAAAGAACGTCGCGGTGATTATCTGGGCGCAACCGTACAAATCATTCCTCACGTCACCGATGAAATTAAAAATTTTATTATAAAAAATGATGATGATGTTGACTTCGTATTATGTGAAATCGGTGGAACTGTTGGAGATATCGAAGGACAAGCGTTTTTAGAGGCTGCTCGACAACTGCGCATTGATCTTGGCAGCAACAAGACAATGTTTATACATTTAACGCTTATTCCTTATATGGAAACGTCTGGTGAAACAAAAACGAAGCCAACGCAACACTCTGTTAAATGGCTTCAAAGTTTGGGTATCCAGCCAGATTTGCTATTATGCCGAAGTGAACAAGCTATTGAGCAAAACGCTTTAGATAAAATTGCACTTTTCTGTAATGTGCCAAAAAAACGGGTTGTCATCGGCCGTACAGCGTCAGATATTTATCAAGTTCCTTTGATGTATCATGAAGCCGGATTGGATACAGAAGTTTGTTCATATTTTAATGTCAACCAATCAATCAATTTAGATAATTTAAAAGTCTTTACTGCCAGCCGACCAAAATCAGCTTCTCAAGGAAAAATAAAGATTGGTATCGTTGGTAAATATTTAGAATTAAAAGACGCCTACAAATCATTAATCGAGGCAATTCGACATGCCGGGTTCGCCTTGAACACAAACGTTGATATTCATTATTTAGATTCGGAAACTTATACAGAAAAAGATCTTTCAGAATTGGACGCCATGATTATTGCCGGAGGGTTCGGACAACGTGGTACAGAAGGCAAAATGAATGCCATTCGTTACGCCCGAGAAAAGAAAGTTCCACTTCTAGGCATTTGTCTAGGTATGCAATTGTCTGTTATCGAGTTTTTACGTGACGTTGTGGGAATCAAAACTGCCAACTCAACCGAATTTACTCAAACCGATGAACCCGCTGTGGGCTTGATTACGGAATGGGAACATTTTGATGGACATACGGCCAAAGGTTCTGTCAATCAAAAGGGTGGGACCATGCGTTTAGGGGCTTATACCTGCGAATTGCAAAAAGACAGTTTAGTGCGCAAATTATACAATCATGCCTCCATTGAAGAAAGACATCGACATAGATACGAAGTTAATAAGGAACGTTATGGTGTTCAACTGGAAGCAAATGGAATGGTTATTGCTGGCGTCTCACCTGACGGAGAATTGCCAGAAATTATTGAATTAAAAAATCATCCTTTTTTCGTGGGTGTTCAATTTCATCCTGAATTAAAATCTCGCCCTTTCGCTCCTCATCCTCTATTTGTAGGGTTGCTTCAAGCCGGTCTGTCCTCACAGAAGAAATAAAATGTTTCACGTGGAACATTTGTTTTAAAAAACGCCTGATTTTCTATTTTTGTTCGTGCGAACATGAAGGAGGCCTTCGGGGCCCACCCTTGACCCAGAACGGAAGCGCCCACCCCGCCTCCACCACGACAAAGTTCCGCTATAACGTTTTTGCCACTGAAACAGTAAACAAAACGTTAATCTCGCAATTAAAGGGTACCACCCCTTAATCCAAGTCACCTATAATACAAATACGCGCGTACTTACATCACAAGCAAAACGGATAGAAGCTGTGGGAAGCAGCTTCTGCGACCTGAAAAGGTCAACTTCGAATCATACACCTATGATTTAACTAACCAAACCATATTCAGAGTACACAAAGATGAGTTAAGAAAAAGTTAGAAAATCACATTCGTTCACGGAGTTGGTTGTAGTTTCAAACCCATTTATCCAACACGGAAAACGGTTACCTCGAGTGCGGCTAAATCTACATCGCATTTTCTGGAGATGCGGTTTTCATGAAAACTTCTAATGTAATTTCTGACCATTAGGCGGGATGGGATGTGTTGTTACAAGACAGATGGCGCCAGAATCGTCAGAAAATCCCACCAGCAAAAATTCAGAAACAAATCCAGCGATATTGCGCGTTCCCAGATTAATACAACCCATTATCGATCTGCCGATTAGTGATTCTGGAGTATAATGAACGCTAACCTGAGCAGACGTTTTTTTAATTCCCAATTCAGGACCAAAATCAACCCAAATTTTGTAGGATGGATTTTTCGCTCGCTCGAATCGCTCAGCTTTGACAACAGTCCCTGACCGAAAATCAACTTTTGTAAAATCTTCGTATGTAATATCCATATGTTGACGAAAAAGAAGTTTTCTTTATTCTATCGCGATTTGGGAAATTAAATCACTGATTCATTGTCACCAAAGAACACTGTCAAGGTGGTAAAATAAAGAGAAATGCAAAAAGATTTAGATTATTTCTTCTTGCGATTTAAAAGGCCCTTGTATTGACTTGCGAATAGATGTGTTTGAATTTGAGAAATCGTTTCGATCGTCACACTCACAACAATCAAAATGCTTGTTCCCCCAAAGAATGAATTCAAGGAAACATGGGCCTGCACAATATTCGGGATCAAACAAATAGAAGCCAAATAAGCAGCGCCCACAACCGTAATACGATTCACCACGTACGACAAATATTTCTCGGTTTGTTCGCCAGGACGAATTCCCGGAACATAAGCTTGTCCTTTTTTAAGATTATCGGCCGTTTCTTTTGTGTTGAACATAATTGACGTATAGAAAAACGAAAAGAACACAACCAGAACAACCTGTGCGGTCATATAAAACCACCGACCTGGTTTCAAAAGATTTAAGAAGGTATTAATATATTCATTACTTGCTAATACTGCAATCGAACCAATAGTTAGAATTGGTATAGATAATAATGCTTGAGCAAAGATAGGAGGCATAACACCAGAAATATTAACCTTGAGAGGCAAATAGTTTGGCATGCTCATCGCTTCTTGCGCATTGCGGCGCGGATATTGAATAGGAATACGTCTTTGGGCTTTTTCAACAAACACAACGTAAGCAAAAACAATGGAAGCAACGACCAGCAGAACAGGAATAACGTAATAAACACCTTCTTCACGACCCATAGCAAACGCACTGATTAAACTTGATGGCAAGTTTGCAACGATACCAGCATAAATCAAAGTTGAAATTCCGTTGCCAAGACCTCTGGAATTAATCTGTTCGCCTAACCACATCAAGAATAATGTACCACCCATAATGGATAGCATTGTTACCAAACGGAATAGCCATATATTAATCAGAATCACTTCAGATCCAAGACCAACCATACCACCCATCTGTTCGATAAGAAGGGATACTCCAAATCCCTGAAGCGATGCCAACACAACTGTTAAATACCGCGTATACGTGTTCATCTTGCGACGGCCTTGTTCACCTTCTTTTGTTAAGTGCTCAAACCTTGGTATTAACTTTGAAACCAATTGAATGATAATTGACGAAGAAATATAAGGTGAAAGCCCCAGAGCAAGAATCGTCATACGTGACAATGCACCACCCGAAAACATATCAAACACACCCAAAATTCCAGCACTGTTGGCACGAATAAATTCAGACAAAACTTCTGGGTTAACACCAGGGATAGGAATATACGTTCCCAAACGGTACACTACGAGCATTAACAACGTAAAACCGATACGTTTATGCAAATCTTTCGCATTTTTTACCGATTCGAAAGACAGAGAGCTTGCAAATTGTTCAATCATAGAAGTCATGAGACTAGACGGACCCTGAAAACCGACATTATTACTTATGATACGCCATTTGAAAAAGATAGTCTTGTACCATTTTTAACTGATAAAAATCTTGGGGTATCAAGACTACTTTTGTTCTTCAAAGGACGTTACAATGTCTCAAATAGTGTCAATGAATTGTGCGTGTTTTCTTTACAAAATCGTGTGGCTTTGATTACGGGAGCATCGGGCGGAATAGGTTCTGCTATCGTTAAAAATTTTTTAAATCAAGGCGCAAAAGTTGTCGTCAGCGGAACCAATCTAGAAAAATTATCAAACTTAATTCAATCCTTTAATGCATCCGATCGAGTTGCTTTTGTTGTTTGCAATTTGTCTGACCCAGAAGAAACAAATTTGTTGTTCACAAAAGCAGAAGAAAAATTTGGACCTATCGACATCCTTATCAACAACGCAGGAAAAACAAAGGATAAACTTCTCATCATGATGAAAGATGAAGATTTTGAAGAGGTTATCAACATTAATCTGACTTCTACATTTCGTCTATGCAAAGCCGCTATTAAAAGCATGAGCAAACGACAATATGGCCGAATCATAAACATCACATCCATCGTTGGATTTACAGGGAATGCCGGACAAGCCAACTACACAGCGGCAAAAGCTGGTATTGTTGGCTTATCAAAAACTTTAGCTATAGAATATGCTACAAAGGGAATTACTATCAATTGCGTCGCTCCTGGATTCACCGAAACTCCGATGACAGACGTTCTTAGTGAAAAAATCAAAGAAGCGATTCTAACAAAAATTCCCATGAAAAAAATGGGAACACCTGATGATATTGCTGCTGCCTGTATATTTTTAGCTTCTGAAGAAGCCAGCTACATGACGGGACAAACGTTGCATTCCAACGGCGGCATGGCTATGTATTGAAACATGTCCACCCTTGCGATCCCTTTTCAAAACAGGCGGTATCATAGCATTTTTCACAGAGAGAATTAAAATGCTAGGACAAAGCTTTAATCTCCACCTTTTTTTTATTTGATGGTAAATCAAGACGATTGATTGTGATATATAAAGATCCGTGTAAAAATTCAGCCTGCATCGTTTCCATGTCAGCGTCCTCAGGTAACGCTAACACTCTCTCAAATTCCCCATATGAACACTCCATGGACCGAGCATACTCTTCTTTGCTGGATTCATGACTGGATTTTTTCTCTCCTGAAACTGTAATGACATGATTTTCAATATCAAGATGCAGATCCTTTGGATGAACGCCGGGGACTTCAACCGTAATCTTATATTGCTTCTTACTTTCTGAAATATCAATTTTTGGATGAAAAACAATTTCTGGTTTAACACTCGTCAAATGAAGATGTGACAGCTCTTGCATAGCACTGCCAAACCAGCGATCAATATCAGCATGAAACTTTCTTAATGTATCGTTTGATTCAAGACTTTTCTTAGCATGATGGCTTTCTTTACGGAACCAATTCCAAACTGTCATGCAACACCTATGATTATCACTTATATAGACATATAAGAATGAACAGTTAAAATTTGATTAATTTTTTTATTTTTTTTAGGCGCTCCTGATATTTTGATTTCCACAGATAAGCACCTCCGCGATCTATTTCTCTTTGAATATATTCTTGAAACGTAAATCTTTTTTTATTTTTCAACACATCAATTAAAAGAAGTACCTGCGACGTGCGTCCAGCACCACCTCTACAATGCAAATGAATCCAATGATGTGGATGTTTCGCAATAATATTTTTCAATATCTTAAAAATATCGGCATCAACAGCGCAGTGATCTTGAATAGGTACGCGATAGTAAATACATGATTCAGAAAAATATTTTTTGAACAACTGTTCTTCCGTTAGACAAAAAGGAATACTTCGACGATGTATAGAAATTTTATTTGATTGATCTATATTGCCATTTCTTTTTTTACGGGCAACATGCAATAAATCCAAATAAGACCGCTGATTAATTTCTTTACACAAACAAGCTTCTTCTTTTGAGATCGTTTTCGAATTCTTTGACTGATTATATAAAAAATTGGGTTCAAATAGCGTAAAAGGAATCCAATCATTATTGTGATAAACAAACCAATGAAATTCTTTTCGCAGATCAATAATAATAATCTTTTTTTTATTCAGACGATGAATCATATCCCGCAACTGTTTCAATGAAAACTGTGGAGATCCGGAAGCAACATTATCAAAAATTTGCAGATTAAACCGACTTTGTTCGTAACTTTTGTTATCAAAAACGAAAGGAAAAGAATCCAAACAAAAATTTTGTAAGCAAAAAAGAAACTGAAAGATTATGCTTATGCGTGAGCCATGCGCTTTACGATGACTACACGGTTTAGAGCGTCTTCTTCAGGTGTGTTTGCATTTGGATTTGGTTGTGTTCTTTTACCCATAGAGCGCGTTTCAACGCGTTCTGCGGGAACACCACTTTTCACCAATTCATCTTTTACAGCTTGTGCACGGCGCTCGCCAAGTGCATCGTTGTATTCGTCGCTGCCCATACGGTCGCAGTGACCTTCAGCAACGATCACACCTTTTGCAGCTTTAATTGCATCAGCTGTTGCTTTTGCTAATGCTTGTTGATCCGCATTTAGTACAGCTTTTTGACCGGGTTTTGGACGATCAAATTCAAAATAAACACGTTGACCGATTTCAACGCCACCATCGGCGCCCATTCCGTCAACACTGCATACATTCTTACCGCAAGCTGCCACTGAACTTAGGGCTACTAACAAACTTAATTTCTTTAGAGACATCGTACTCTCCTTAATAGGTTAACCAACTACGGTTACAGATTAGTCCTATTATGATTACCAAATTGTTAACATATTTGGCAATGAATTTTTTTTATTTTCAATATGATTTTTAAAAGCTTTGTCTCTTTTTATTACATAAAAAATTTTTAGCAGCTTCGACGCACAAAACAAGCTGTTCTATTAGAAGTATATAAACTTTCTGGAGATTGACCAGGTACTGTATAACCAAGAGCGTACATCAACACAACAGCCTGCTTCCTTAGGTTAACTACGGTTCCATCGGTTAGACATGTTTGTGTCTCAAACAAATCAAGATTCAAAATCACTTCATCTTTTAACAAGAAATTTATGACCTGATTGTTTAGTGCAGAAACCATATTATTGCTCAAAGATCCCGATGGATAGCGAATCACAATAGAATCTATCAGAATGCGACAACGCGGTTGTTGACAGTCTGAATCCGTAACAAATTCAAGACGTTTTTTGGAAATATTATAAAGCAGCTCGTAACAATTCCAATTTTGTCCTGTATCCATATTCACCAAAGACTCTAGAAATGATTGTAGAGCTTCATATAACCACACGTCTTGTACTACGTATCCTAAAAGCATCCTGGCATAATTTGGAAAATCAGAATGCTTACAGAAGTCGAACCCTACCATATTTTCTGGTTCTGAATTTCTATTAACGCAAGGCTCCACAGTTATTATTGAATCTTTTGAACATTTGTCTTGCTCTTTATCTTTGTTCGTCTTAAGCTGCCATAAAGCAAAACCACCTACCGCAATACATCCCAGCGTTAACACTGTATTTAAGGTTTGCTCAATATTGGGTAAATAGCAGTAATATTTTTTTGTACAAAATTTTTCTTCTTGATGATGATCACGCACATAAGATGCTAAATCTTCTACAAAATGTTGTTGTGTATTTTCATTCGAGCTTGGCAAAACTTCTGCTTCAAATACGTCTTCATTTAACAATTGCCGAATTTCATTTCCGGTGTAAATTCGTTGAGCAGTACAAGGCAAACCTGTACTTATTAAAGAAATTTCTTGAACACGATTTTCTGCGATTGCGGCCTTAATACTTTGCGGTAATACTCGAATAAATTGTGAGTTGTTCAAATTCAATTTCATTAATGGTCTTCGTCCCAACGTTTGAGGAAGTTCATCCAAAGTCGTATTAGTTAAAGCAAGTTTTAAAGGCAACTGCGGAACGCTACATGGCAATGCAGGCAATTCTTGCAATCCCAAAATACCATCTAATTGAATCTCGTGGCGTACCCACCAAATTTCTTCTGGAACTTCATTTAAAATTGCATGATTAATACACAATCGATCTATATTTGATTTTAAGGGAATCATGTCAAATGAAAATGGCTGTGGTTTACCGTCGTAGCTCCAATCCAATGACAAGTTAATGTGATATCCGGACGCAATCAATGAAAATAGCGCACGCATTATTTGTGGATCAGGATCGGGTACTGGCATATCCGTTTCGATGATTTGCTCTAAACTTAAACTGACAGTGTGGTATTGCATATTCAGGTGACCAATTGTCGAACGCATCGTCTGAATAACATCCAAAATGACGGGGAAGCGATGACAGTCTTGCTCGATCGTCTGAACAAGTCTGTGGAATGGCAAAGCTGACAAAACTGCTAAATAGACTTTTCCGCCCCTATACTGAATAAATCTTTTGAAATTCGCACCAAGACGTCCTTCAAATTTACCTTTCAATCCATCCATAAACATAGCGATGAATTTTATCAGTGGTTCAGGAACTTCAAAGCTATAGGCATCTGGTTGTTCGAAAATTTGGATCCACAAACGATCCCAATCATAAACACCATGGTCTAATAACTCTCTTCCTTGTTTCATCAACAAAGCTTGTACATCAAAAATTGTGTCTCCAGAAGCAAAATCTATAACTTTCTCTGATGAAGGTTGAGGTGTAGTGCATGCGCTCATATTGCTATGAGAAATGGCCACTGACATAAGGAAACTACCTGTCAGATAAGATAGCCAAAATGGTAGCTTATCAGTTACTGTTTCATGATTTTTATCCCATAAATAATTTTCAAACAACATGAACAGTAACCCCAGAGGAATTGTGATACCCAAAACAAGGATAAGCGTATAGACAAGCGAGGTAGCACGATTGTGTTGGAACGGAAATATTGACGCAACCGGAGAAATACTAGTGATAAGGTTGGACCTGTGGTCAAACAATTCATGTGGTTTTTGCGGATCATATTCACCAAAAAGCTTTCTGACTTCATCATTGAAAACAAAATTTCTTTGATAAGTAGTCCATACGTTTGTTCCTGTTAAATTTAACGTTTGAATTGTCCCGTCTTTAATCTGAGTTGCCAAATTGGCGGACAAACTTTTAATGTGGGCACATCCTGTCAAATCAAGAGTTTGAATTCTACGACGCGTAATTGTTCTGGGTAATGCCTGTAAAACTGAGTTTAAAATAGTTAGTTTTAATGGTTGTTCTGGTAAACCAGCTGCTGGCAAATCAGGAAGAAATTCAAGATGTTTCACATTATCTAAGGTGATACTATCCGTTACGTGCCAAAAACTATCAGGTAAATCTTTCAATGACACATGAGATAGAGTTAAATGTTGAATTGAACGTGGCAGCGTGAAATCTGCTAAGGAGAAAACTGAAGATGTTTCAGCAGATATTGTTAGATTGATAGGTTTCTTGGCCAAAGATAATGTCGTAAAAATAACAGCCAGCTCTTCTTTCGTTTTAGCTTCATCTAACACAAGTGTGATATTGTCAGAAATGGACTGTCCAATTTCCTGGATAGTAGCGCTTAATATTCCTGTGCTTTCTCTTTCTAAAAACGCCAACACTTCTTGCATAGGCGCATTAGCTAGCGGAAGTTTATAAGCAGCTTCTATTGTTTGAAGTTCTAAGATAGCCGGATCGTGACTATTTTCATGAATATGCGTCAGTAACTTTACTATGTGATAAAGATTATAACGCTGAGCAATGTCTGGAATAATTGGCTCTAATAAATTAGGGCTGCGTTCTAACGAACGAAGTACGGCATAGATACTGTCATAAGGAAGTGGCGCCGGCGTGTAGTGACGACTACTTGCATAAGCTATTGCAGAACCTACCGTTGACAATCCTCCGATAATCAAACTCACCATCCATGCATTGCCGTGGCGTAAAGATAGACACAAAGTCGTAAATGTCGTCATGATTCCAGAAGTAATGGCAACCTTAGAAAACAAAGGATAAGAGGACAGATACCCTTTCGCAAGAGTGAAATTATACAGTTTAAGACCCGGCACAGTTTCAACAGGAACAACTGAATCGATTGCTGGTGCGCAACAATTCTGACAAATTGGGTAATTCCCATTATTCATGTATAGAATTGGTTTTATTGATGGCGCATCACAGTAATAACAAGAACTATCGTTAAAAGGACGTTGACTAAACCAAGGTGGTATGAAGTTGAATTTACCACTCTTTAACAACCAGTATTTACTAGCATTGTTTTCACAGACTTGCTTCATAAATATATTTATATACATACTCTATACTTTTACATTAATATTTATTTTTGATAAATAAAATACAATTTTAAATAATATTTATAAATAAATATATTAATTTGATTAAAGAATACACATAAAGAATTTTTCTCATTTTTTGTTTAAAATTCTCGATCTTCTCATACTTTTGATTGGATGTGTAAATAGTTTTTTTACAATCAGCATGTGATAATAAACTTAGGTCAGGGTTACATACGATAATTTTATGGGTTACTTGGTTCCAACTGTTGTTGAGCAAACCAACAGAGGCGAACGTTCATACGACATATATTCGCGTTTATTGAAAGATAGAATTATTTTTCTATCTGGAGAGATTAACGATGATGTTTCCACCATTATTTGCGCACAATTATTGTTCTTGGAAGCTGAAGATCCAGATCGAGATATATTCCTTTACATCAATTCACCCGGTGGTGTTGTGTCTTCTACTTTGGCCATGATTGACACTATGAATTTCATTAAGCCAGATGTAGGAACCCTTTGTATTGGGCAAGCGTGCTCTGGGGGATCTTTGCTACTCACGTGCGGAGCAAAGGGTAAACGCTTCTGTTTACCAAACAGTCGCGTCATGTTACACCAACCTCTGGGAGGAACGCGTGGACAGGCAACAGACATATTGATTCACGCTGAGGAGATTCGTAAAACACGTGAAATCTTAGAAGACATCTATGTTGTATCTACAGGGCAGGCCAAAGCAAAAATAAAAGACATATTGGAACGTGATCGTTTCTTTGACGCTCAAGAAGCGCTAAACTTTGGATTAGTAGACGGAATTAAACATAAACGTACAGACGTCGTAAGACAAAAAATGGGATGAACTTTATCTTAACTTTCATGTGTCAAATTAGTTGTATAGCTTAGAAATTGGAGAAAAAATGAAAAAATCTTCCGGTAGCAGTGGACTTTTGTTTTGTTCATTTTGCGGCAAAAGTCAAAATGAAGTCAGAAAGCTTATTGCCGGACCTGCAGTTTTTATTTGCGATGAATGTATCGAGTTGTGCAATGATATTGTGAATGAAGAAATTTCCGTTGCTAAAACAGCACACGCGAAACCTTCTAAGCTATTGAAACCAAAGGAAATTTATGAGCAGCTTGGTGATTATGTTATCGAACAAGATCATGCAAGGCGCGTATTGTCCGTAGCTGTTTACAATCACTATAAGCGTCTACATCAACCTAAAGACAGTCAAGAAAAAGTAGAACTGCAAAAATCCAATATTCTAATGCTTGGCCCAACAGGATCGGGCAAAACACTTCTAGCGCAAAGCTTAGCAAAAATAATTGATGTGCCATTCACTGTTGCTGATGCAACAACGCTAACAGAGGCTGGCTATGTCGGTGAAGATGTTGAAAATATCATCCTCAAATTATTGCAAGCTGCTGACTACAATGTTGAAAAAGCACAACGAGGTATTGTTTATATCGATGAAGTTGATAAAATTTCGAAGAAATCAGAAAATCCGTCAATCACTAGAGATGTTTCCGGTGAAGGCGTCCAACAAGCATTATTGAAAATTATGGAAGGAACAATTGCGTCTGTTCCTCCTCAAGGCGGTCGTAAGCACCCTCAACAAGAATTTTTGCAGATTGATACGACAAACATCTTGTTTATCTGTGGAGGCGCTTTCTCTGGCATTGAAAAAATAATTTCTCAACGCTGCCGTAAAAGCAGTATTGGATTTATGGCAGAAGTTGCCTCTAAAGATGAAAAATCATTAAGCGAATGGCTGCTTAAAATAGAACCAGATGATTTGGTGAAATTTGGATTAATTCCAGAATTCATAGGACGTTTGCCAGTCTTGGCCACCTTAAATGAACTAACAGAAGAATCGATGACGGATATTTTGGTTAAACCTAAAAACGCGCTAACCAAGCAATATCAAGCTTTATTTAAAATGGATGGCATAGATCTTGAATTTGACGCGGATGCTTTGTCTGCTATTGCAAAAAAAGCTTTAAAACAAAAAACAGGCGCTCGCGGACTACGTTCAATTATGGAAAGTATCTTATTAACACCTATGTTTGAAGGACCTTCAAAAAAAGGTATGAAAGAATTCCGCGTTTCGAAAGCTGTGGTTGAAGGTCCTGATCCTAGAGAAACGATTGCGAAATCAAAATCAAATCCGTCCAAAGAAGAATTGAAATCTGTTGGAACGTAAATTTTCAATAATATTAAAATCGTTTATTGGTATTATTTCTATAATATTAGTGTTTCAGTACTTACAGTTCGACCATCTGAATCTCTTGACAGTTTAATCGGTCGGACATTACATTGGATTCATGCAGACCAAGAAAATAAATTAGAATGGACAGAACATTTAGCATCATTAAACCCGACGCAACAAAGCGCAACATAACCGGCAAAATCAACGCAATGATAGAAGACGCGGGTTTTCGCATCATAGCTCAGAAACGTATATTTTTGACGGGTGCTCAAGCCGCCTTATTTTATGAAATACACAAAGAACGCTCTTTCTTTCAAGAAATGGTTGCCAATATGACAGCAGGACCTGTCATTGTTCAAGTTTTACAAAAAAACAATGCCGTTGTTGATTACAGAAAACTAATGGGAGCTACTAACCCACACGCAGCAGATCATGGTACGATTAGAAAAGCTTACGGGATTGATGTTGGTTATAACTCTGTCCACGGTTCAGACTCTGAAGAAAATGCCGTACGCGAGATTAGTTTCTTTTTCTCGGAGATTGAATTGGTAGGATGATCAAATTATTACCAAACTTTTTAAGCGTTCTGCGCATTGTTTTGGCATTTTTTCTGTTTATTAACATCCGTTCTCATCATCCCGTTATTGCTTGTTGGATCGTTTTTGCTGGTGGTCTTACGGATTTTTTTGACGGATATCTTGCGCGACGTTTACAACAAACTTCTGCCCTTGGTGGACTTCTTGACCCTTTAGCTGACAAAATATTTTTCGGTGCCTTATTTATAGCCCTTCTTTTAGAACATAATTTGTCCATTTGGTTTTTTTCGGTATTCGTTCTACGTGATAGCATGCTTTTGCTTGGAACGATGTTTATCAAAACAAAACACATTGAATACGAATTTACTCCAACATTTTTATCAAAGATAAACACCTGTCTGCAGTTCTTGTTTGGATTAATTGCCTTGCTTTATCCAAATAGTTCGGCTTTATTTGTGTTAATCGGCATTATATCGGTCACGACAGTCCTATCTGGGTTTTTGTATTTTGTCCGTTTCATGAGCAAGGTATTTGGATGAACATTTGGAAAGAACGCATCGGCAAAGTTGTATTAGGATTTCCCATTTATGCGTGGTTGATCCTTTTTATCTTGACCCCGTTTTTGATCGTGTTGAAAATTAGTTTGAGTGCTGATTATGCGCAACCGATTTTAGAAAAAATTGATCAAGGTGTCATTCGGATAACACTTTATTTTCAAAGTTATTATCAACTGTTTACGGATCCGTTTTATAAAAGCGTTATGTGGTCTTCATTCGAAATTGCAGGTTCCACAACAATTATTACAGCCTTGATAGGAATTTCGATGGCTTATGCTATTTTCAAAACAAACGAAAGATGGCGCTTAATACTACTATTGGGCGTTGTTCTTCCTTTATGCACATCATTCTTAATGCGTGTTTATGCATGGATGGAATTATTAAGCTCCAACGGTCTTGTAAACAAAATTTTAATATGGCTTCACGTTATTAAGACTCCCACTCCTTTCCTTGGGAATCTATATGCCGTTATTGTGGGAACTGTTTATTGTTACCTACCTTTTATGGTGCTTCCTGTTTATGCACAACTTTCAAAAGTTGATCGCTCATTACTGGAAGCTTCTTCAGATCTAGGTGCCAGACCTTATCAAACATTTTGGCATATCACGTTTCCTCTGATTTTCCCTGGTGTCATTACAGGATGTATCTTGGTATTTATTCCTGTCATGGGGGAATTCATTATTCCAGAATTGCTTGGCAGCGCAGAAATCGTTACCCTAGGTCGCGCCATTCAATGGGAGTTTTTCAATCAACATAATTGGGTTATGACAAGTAGTATTGCCGTTATCACGCTTATTTTGTTCGTCATACCAACAATTCTATTTCAGATATTACAAGGAACAGCACAGGAACAAGAGTAAGGAGCATCCATGTTTATCCATTTGCGTTGTCACAGCGCTTACTCTTTATGTCAGGGCGCTATTAAAATAAAAAATTTTCCAAATCTATGCGAAGTAAATTCTATGCCTGCTATTGCCATAACAGATTTGGATAATTTATTTGGTGCCATGGAATTTTCTATAAAATGCACAGAAAAGGGTATCCAACCTATCATCGGCTGTACGGTTCATATTCGTTATCAAAACAATAACTATCCTTTAGTTTTGCTGTGTACTTCGCAAGAAGGATACAGAAATTTATCTCATCTTATAACGCGGGCCTACACCCACGAAAAACTTGATTATCAAACAGTATCCTTAGAAGATATTTGGACATATCAAAATGGACTTATTTGCTTGTCAGGTTATGAAAAAAGTTTAATAGGATCAATGCTTCTAAAAAATAAAAAAGAAGAAGCGTATGACATAGCAAAAAAATTTATAAAACATTTTCAAGATCGATTCTATTTGGAAATTTGCCGTCATGGATTAAAAGAACAAAATAATCTAGAAGATTCCTATTTAGAATTGGCACTAGAATTAAATATTCCTTTGGTTGCAACAAACGAAGTTTATTTCCCCCATCAAGACATGTTCGAAGCTCATGATGCTTTGCGTTGTATCGCTGAAGGACGACATATTGTCGAAGAAAACAGAACACGTCTAAATGATCAATACTATCTCAAATCATCAGAAGAAATGGAAAAACTTTTTGATGATTTGCCAGAAGCCATTGAAAATACTGTTGCCATTGCAAAACGCTGTCAGTTTTTCTTAAAACCACTAAAACCACAACTACCTCCCTATCATTCAGAAATATCGGAAAAAGAATTACTAAGAAAAAATGCGCAAGCAGGTTTATTGGTACGCTTTAACGACAATGAAATTCCTGTAGAACAGCACCGGACTTATTCAGAACGATTAAGCTATGAACTTGAAATTATAGAGTCTATGGGATTCCCTGGATACTTCCTAATTGTTGCAGATTTTATTCAATGGGCAAAATCTCAAGATATTCCTGTCGGACCAGGACGAGGCTCTGGTGCAGGATCTGTCGTAGCATGGGCACTTACTATTACAGATATGGATCCCATTCAATATGGGTTACTATTCGAACGATTTTTAAATCCAGAACGTGTTTCTATGCCAGACTTCGATATCGATTTTTGCCAAGATAGACGAGATGAAGTTATTTCTTACGTGCGTCAAAAATACGGAGATCAAAAAGTCGCGCACATTATTACTTTTGGAACACTACAAACAAAAGGTGTTTTAAGAGACGTCGGCCGCGTTTTATCGATGCCTTATATGTTTGTAGACCAAATCGTACGTACAATACCTTTTCAAGTAACCTCTGTGCAAGAAGCTTTAGAAACAATTCCTGAATTTGCTGCATTCTATGCAGAAGACGAATTGGTTCAAAAACTTGTATCAATCGCATCGCAACTCGAAGGACTCTACAGACATGCTTCAACACATGCTGCCGGTATCGTTATTGGTGGATGTGATCTGCAAGACATCGTTCCTTTGTATCGAGAAGAAGATTCAGCAATCTTCTCAACACAATTTAGTATGAAGTATGTAGAAATGGCTGGTTTATTAAAGTTTGACTTCTTAGGTCTTAAAACGTTAACTGTTATGCACGACAGTGTACAATTAATTAAAACATCTATTAACCAAAGTTAGCAGGTCTTTCAGAGTTGACAGATTCGGCTGGAAAATAAGGGGATTTTTCACAATTAGCCCTTTCAACACGAATATTTCTACCCATATGCTGTGTGTTATTTAACGCATCGATTGCAGCCATTTCCTGACTTTGATCTTCTAATTCGACGAACGCATAACCACGCATTCTATTCTTTGTGTGGTCTTTAGGTATGGTTTTATTTTTTACACCACTAAAGGGTGCAAAAAGAGCATCAATATCTTCTTTAGTTGCTTTGTATGAAACGTTGCTAATGTAAATCGTCATGTAAATCCCCTGTGAAAAGTTTTTTGAAACAAATCTTCCTTACATTTTTATAATAGGGACATTTTTTAAAATAAAAAATAGTTTTTTCTAAAATTATACATAAATTTTATTATTAATATTTTCTTAACCTTTTATTTACTTTTTGTTAACTTTTAACCTCGACGCCTTCCAAAGAGATTTCCTCACAACGTAAAACGTTTTTTTCTTGAAATACACGTGCCGGAAAAACTGTAATCCCAAACTTACGACATAAAAATCCTTGTTGATCAAAGTAAATAGGTACCTTATGTTTTTCTTCTAAATCTATCGGCGATCCATTTACTGAAACAATTTTTGAACAAGGTTGTTTTAACGCCCAAATCATTTGGTCATTATCAGTACCATCGATGAAAACAAGCTGCGTTGAAATTCTGGTGTGTTGTAGAAAGTTATAGGTAGATCCCTTCTTTTTTAAAATGTGACCTTTGTTATCAACAATATCTTTATCTAAAACAGCTGTAGGATCGAATATCCAAGATCTATATTTCTGACAGCGACAATTCTGAAATACTGGCCTTGGTGTTTTAATTGATTTTTGAATACGATCTTGCACTTCTTTTTCAGTTTCTTGAAGATTAATATCCTGTAAACGTTTTTTTAAAATATCTTTTATATTTGTTTCATCGATATGAAACAATGCCCCCAAGATAGTAATCATGCGCAGATCTGATTAGTATATAATCGACGTATGATATCAGGTTTAGCTGTCCAAGTGATCAAGTGTGATCGGGTTAAATTCATCTACAATCAAGGACAAAAATTACCTGAATTCGATCTATCTATCAAAACAGGAGCTCTCACTGGAATTATTGGTCCTAATGGAACAGGAAAAACTACGTTCTTAAAACTAGTTTCAAAATTACTACAACCAACATCCGGAACTGTAACGGTTTCTACACAAAATGTTGGATTTCTAAACCAACGAAATTTTTTTGATATTCACTTTCCTATCAATGTTTTTGAAGTGGTTAGTATGGGACTATACCCACAATATCGCTGGTTACGGTATATCGATAAAAAAGCAAAACAACGCATATACGATGCTCTTGAAGAAGTGGGATTAACGAAACTGATGTGGAGAAATATTGGACACTTAAGCGGTGGCCAATTTCAACGGGCTATCTTTGCAAGGCTTATGGTACAAGATCCCGAAATAATTTTATTGGACGAACCCTTCAACACCGTTGACTGTCTTACATTCAAAATACTAACAAACCAAATAAGAAAATGGCATGATTGCGGTAAGACAATATTATGCGTCATGCATGACGTCATTGCTGTGCGACAAATCTTCAAAGAATGTATCGTGATCGCTAAAGATACAGTAAGATACGTCCCCATGGAGAAAATTACAGATGAATTTTTAGCGCAAGTATTTTTCTGCGGTACACACGCTGGAGCGCACAATGTTATATGAAACACTAATTTCACCCATTACAGATTATATCTTTATGCAAAGAGCACTGTTAAGTTGCGTCGCCATAAGTTTTGTGGGCGGACCAATTGGAGTACTGCTTGTATTAAAACGAATGAACTTACTAGGTGAAGCATTATCACATGGCATCCTTCCCGGTATTGCCATCTCTGCCTTGTGTTTTGGTATATGGGTACCCGGATTTCTTGTGGGTGCAATGATTTCGGGATTGCTTATTGCATGGGGAAGTTATTTCTCAGCAGAAAAAACAGTTTTGACTGAAGATGCCGGATTTGGTGGGTTTTACTTAATTGCTATGGCGCTTGGTGTTATGATTCTAAGCTTGAAAAAAGGAAATTTCCAAATTTTACATTTGTTGTTTGGAAACATATTATCCGTTACTCAAAGTGCACTTCAAACTGTTTGCTGGATTGTTATCGTTGTTTTGGTGTTTTTAATTGTTAGCATTCGCCCCATTATTTTTGATGCTTTCGATCCCACATTTATGCAGGTCATAGATAAAAAACGATTCTATTATCAGGGATGCTTTTGGGCAATGGTGATTATCTTGCTTGTTGCTGCCAGTATGACCATCGGTACCCTCATGGCTTTGGGATTAATCATGTTGCCAGCCTTAACCGCACGAATCCTAGCAACACACATTCACAAAATGTTTTTTGTCGCAACCTTGCTATCTATCCTTTCAAGCTACCTTGGACTAATCCTGTCCTACCATTATAATTTACCTTCTGGTCCGGCCATTATTCTGGTTTGTGGCTTTTTTTTCATCCTGTCGATTGTCTTTTCCGCTCTTACAAAAAGGGCATAAATTACTGAATATTTCATAAAATATTATTTATTTGTTACAATTTAAATAAAAGGAGTATTATTTAATTGAATTATTCTGTTAGTCGACTTGTTGATAAATATCTTGATGCAACCAGAGTCTTAGCCATTTCAAAAGGTCACAAATTTGGAACGGTATGGCATCTGTTAGACGTCATCGTTCGAGATCAAGATCCATTTTGGAATCGCCTATGTGATTTAATTCACGTCCATGAAATTTCAGTAGCTTTGATAGAGGCCAACTTTACTATAATTCCTAGGCTTGAAGGCGGTGAAGAAAATGGTCCAGGACAAGATTTATCCGCCCTTATTCAAAGCGCCCACATGATTAGCCAAAATTATCAATCCAATATGATATCAATCGAACACGTGATTTTGGCTTTAGCAGAAGCTCCAGGAACAGCAGATTTTTTCACACAACACAGTATGAATAAACTGAAAATTAAGGCGGCGATTGATACAATAAGAAAAGCGAGCATTTCAAAGGGACGCGTTATGGAAGAATCTTCAAGCACACTACAACGATTTGCTAAAGATCTAACGCAATTGGCATTTGATAACAAGATTGATCCCGTCATTGGAAGAGATGATGAAATTAGGCGTGCCATACAAGTTCTTTGTCGTCGTACAAAAAATAATCCAGTTTTGATCGGTGAACCAGGTGTGGGAAAAACGGCTATTGCTGAAGGACTCGCATTAAGAATTATTCGTGGAGATGTTCCAGATTCTCTACGTCAATCTCGTATTTATACCTTAGATTTAGGTGCGCTTGTTGCCGGAACGCAGTATCGTGGTGAATTTGAAGAACGTCTGAGTGGTTTATTGAAAGAACTGGCAGCTCAATCAGGACACGTGATTTTATTTATCGATGAATTACACACATTGGTTGGGGCAGGGAAGGCTGATGGCGCTATGGATGCTTCTAACATGCTTAAACCAGCTTTAGCACGTGGAGAGTTACACTGTATTGGTGCCACAACTTTGGATGAATATCGAAAATATATCGAAAAAGATGGGGCTTTAGCACGTCGTTTCCAACCACTTTATGTTACCGAGCCATCTGTTGAAGATACTATTTCAATCTTGCGTGGCTTGAAAGAACGTTATGAAGTTCATCACGGTGTTCGTATTGCGGATAGCGCTATCGTGGCGGCATGCCAGTTATCACATCGATACATTGCCGATCGATTTTTACCTGATAAGGCGATCGATCTTATTGATGAAGCAGCAGCACGTTTACGGATGATGACCGATTCAAAGCCCGAGGAAGTTGATCGTTTATCCCGTAAACTGCTTCAATTTCAAATTGAGAAACAGGCATTAGAAAAAGAAATAGATACAGCTTCCAAACAAAGATTAGAACAAATCAGTATACAGATTGCTGATATCACGAATGAGTTCCAAGAAAAAAGCCAAGCGTGGGATGCGAAACGTGGTGTTTTGCAAAGAATACGTAGCCTTAAACAAGATCTGGATATGTTGAGAAATGAATTAGAAGTTTTGCAACGTGACGGTACAAATTTGTCCCGTGCTGGTGAAATTATGTATTCACAAATTCCTCAAAAAGAAGCTGATTTAAGGTCAATATTGGACCAATACCCCGATGCAACAGAAGCTGTTTCACGTGAAGACATTGCCGGAGTTGTCGCGCGTTGGACAGGCATTCCTGTTGAAAAAATGATCTCCAGTGAATCAGCTAAGTTGCTTGATATGGAACAAATTCTTGGCAAAGATTTGATCGGTCAAAAACCAGCTGTTGAAGCTGTGGCCAATGCCATAAGACGCACAAGAGCAGGGATACAAGATCCTAATCGTCCGATGGCATCGTTCTTATTCTTAGGTCCTACAGGTGTCGGAAAAACTCAACTTTGTAAAATATTAGCTGAATTTTTATTCGACGATGTTAACGCATTAACGCGCTTTGACATGTCTGAATATATGGAAAAACATTCTATTTCTCGTTTGATCGGGGCACCCCCTGGTTATGTTGGATACGAAGAAGGTGGTCAGTTGACAGAACGTGTTCGTCGTCGTCCTTATAGTGTCATTTTGTTCGATGAAATTGAGAAAGCGCACCCTGATATCTTTAACGTCTTGTTGCAAGTGCTGGATGATGGCCGTTTGACGGACAGTCAAAAACGCACGGTAGATTTTAAAAACACCATTATTGTTATGACCTCAAATATTGGTTCCGAACGTCTTCTTGAAAGTGATGAAATTAGTGACACAGTAAAAAATGAGGTGCTAAGTGCCGTTCAACGTACATTCAGACCAGAGTTTATCAATCGATTGGATGAAATCGTTATATTCGATCGTTTGAAGAAAAATGAGATCACACAAATTTCTCAGTTAGAACTAGCGTATCTTCAAAAGCGTCTGGACAACCAACATATCAAATTGGATTACGCCGCCGATGTTTTATTGTGGTTGGGAGAACATGGATATGACCCAATTTATGGTGCACGTCCGTTGAAACGTTTGATCCAAAGATCAATCGAAAACCCATTAGCCATGGCTGTCTTAAAAGAAAACGTCACCCCCGATCACGAAACAACATTTAAGCTGGAGATAGAGAACGATCAGGTAGCGGTGAAGAAGGCATAAGAACTACCCGGAAGCCAAATTTGATAATTCGCTCCAGGGCAAAACACTTGCATTGGTTCGCTTCTGTGGTATATTTCCTCCATAAACCACAACTCCAGATTCACCCTGTGATAAATGCTGATAATATTTGATGCCATTGAAAAAATCCTCATTAATTGTTTGACCTGCTTTAATTTCAACAGGAATGCTTTTATTTCCATCCGTTATAAGAACATCAACTTCATGACCATGATGATCTCTCCAAAAATATAAACCATGATTTTGTCCTTTGTTCCAGCGCTGTTTGATTAATTCTGTGATGACAAAATTTTCAAACAAAGCACCTTTTGCATAGTGCAACCACAATTCGTCCGGACTTTTAATATCTAACAAATACGACACAAGACCTGTGTCATAAAAATAGAGTTTAGGCTGTTTAATTAAACGTTTATTAAAATTTTTGAAATGAGGTTGTAGGGTGAAAACAACGTAGCTGGTTTTTAATAGGGATAACCAGTTTTTAGCGGTTGCTTGCGCTATGCCGCAATCGTTGGCTAATGAGACCATATTCAAAATTTGACCAACACGCCCCGCACATAATTTTAAAAATGTTTGAAATGTATCTAAATCAAAAAGATTATGAAATTGCCGCACATCTCGTTCAATATAGGTACCAACGTAATCTCTATAAAACTGTGTAGGATCAATATCTGTTTTATATAAACGTGGATATCCGCCCTTGAAAAGAACGTTTTTGGAGTGGTCAAAGAGTTCGACGGTCTTTATTTCATCATAACTAAAAGGTAATAATTCCAATAATGCTGTACGTCCCGCTAGTGTTTGAGTAACTTTTTCAATAAGGCGAAAGTTCTGAGAACCGGTAAGAATGTACTGACCTGCAGTGTCATGTTCGTCTACCCGTGTCTGAATGTATGAAAACAAGTCTGGCACTTGCTGTATTTCGTCGATGATCTGATATTGAGCTAAAAATGCGTGCGGATCGGTTTTCGCAAAGTTGCGCATATCTGGATTTTCCAAAGATACGTAGGCTTTATCAGGGAATAAATATTTAACTAAGGTTGTTTTACCTGACTGCCTGGGCCCCGTTAGGGTCAACACAGGGTATTGTTTAAACAGTTTTTGAAGGTAAGGAGCAATGGATCGAACGATCAACGATACAAATTATTTAAGAGAGTCTGTACAATTATATAACTGCACTTGCACAATTGTACAATTCTCTCATGTGCGATTGCGATAGAGTTGCTTGCGTGTTTTATCTAATTTATTTTAAGTGTTGTTATAATAATATTTAAAATATTATGCTAATCTGAAAATAGAAGAATTGTAATTATTTAATATAATGACAAATATATCAGATCAGATTCCTTGTGTTCCTGTAAGTATTCAATGTACACAAAATAGTAGTGGTACAATTCAGAATTTTTTTAGTGATTTCACAGTATTTCCATCTTATATTCTCAATACAAGTATCGGATTTCCCAGTAATGCTAACAATACGAGATTTTACGAATCTGGACTAACAATAGCCCAAGAAGAAAGTGGTGGTATTATTATATCGAATAATGCTGATATCGATATAGATTCTCCCATTTCTTTAATGAGCAATTTAACTGTCATATCGTACAATGGCAGTATTAACATCAGTCAAAATATTACGACAAGTGGTCGTATTGTTTTGATGGCTCCACAAGGCACAATTATTGTTGCATCAGAAAGTACCATACATAGTGAAACTGACAGGATTATCTTATCGGCAAATACGATCGAAAATCTGGGAGCAATTACCTCTTTTTCTCTTGAGACAATTTTGGCTAGTCCACAAAATGCAATTACCAATAATGGAACTATTACAGCCAATAGAATCGTTGCTCAACACATTGGAGGATCTGGTTCATTATATGGTGACCAGATTGTTGCTGATAACTATAATGTTTCCACATCTGGCAATCCAGGTTCTGGTTCTGGAACTCTTTTAATATCCTCTTCTTATTTAACTTCGACTTCGATTTCATCTCGCATACCAAATACAGACGGGGTTGCTCTGACGGACAATGACAAAACATATACAATTGTTACTAATAAAAATGTAAGTATTCCAAGTAAATTGTCACTCTCTAAAAATCTTAAAATTATAACAACAGGACAAGTGTCTATTCCAAATGGCATAGACATGAATGGAATGAACCTCACCATTATTGCCGGTCAAATTAGTACTGGTGATTTGGATGTTAGTAATGATCTTTCAAATGGTTTTCCATCTATTGGATCAATTAGTCTGTATGCTTTAGCTGATATTACAACAGGCAATTTGATAGCAGATATTTCATGTGATGGAGTTCGCGGAGCTGATGTTGTTGG